>TARA_R110002073_G_scaffold53894_2_pt1 | contig 41684 bp, 33 predicted proteins | sample TARA_R110002073 | Tara Oceans TARA_R110002073 (sample SAMEA4397174) | marine metagenome | biome: Polar Biome; feature: [DCM] deep chlorophyll maximum layer (ENVO:01000326); material: water (ENVO:00002006), including particulate matter (ENVO:01000060) such as... | depth 40 m
GAACTCCGCCTTGAGTCGTTCGCTCTGGCGAACGCCCAATGCGTACTCGAGAAACTCGCTGGCTTGCCGGCATGAACTGCCGGAGAAGCCAGTGGTTTCGACTTTGGTGGAACCATCGGGAGCGACAAGCACTTGAATGATCTTCATGGCTCAGGCTCCCAGTTGGATCGACAGCTGGATGTTGCCATCGCGGAGCGGTCGCTCGGTGATGGAGTAACCCTTGCGGCGAGCTTCCAGCTTGGTCTTCTCGACCGCGTAGGCCTGAAGGAACTGATCGAGTTCTTTCTGGTTGCCCCAGTAACCCTGATAGTTGTCAAACTTCGACTCCCCGGTCTTCAGATCGAAAACGACCGGGTACCGCCACTTGGGAAGCCGAACGGCTAACCCGCAAACGGTCTGACTGAACAGCTTCACTTCACCCTCGACCGGCTCATCCAAGCCCAGTCGATCGCAAGCCTTCCGGACCGCTGCTGCATCCAGAACGTGCGTCGCTATCACTACCGTGTGAGACATGCCTCGATCTCCCTGCGTACAAAAGTGCTGGTGGCAACGCTGCCACCTTCACCTCTATGTAGCGCAAATCACCGGGGGATTTAGCAAGTCGGCATGCAATTGAAGCGAATCGCTATCGCTGCCACTTGAGCCGTGGTAAACCCCGACATTCCGCTAACCGATTCACCGAAGGCAAGCGGACTCAACCTTTTCAACACCAAGACCTTGCTGATGATGCACTCCGTAGAATGGAGTTACTCTACGATCCGCATTGACTGAACGTGTCGACCAGCCGAGCGAAACGCATGACCTTCATGTCGCATCGCCAACGCTGTTTCACCCACGATGCACCACGCCCAAGCAAAAGAAGCTGGGGCAGGCATTCTGACGATTTGCGGGAACTGGCAGAGCCAATCACCAAGTCATCGTTTGAGTGGTGACCAAGCACGTCGGTGAACAGCTGGGCTCCACGTGTTACGAATACTCGGGCTCAACAGTCGCAGGAATTGGGAGACCATCATCCGCGCAACAGGACGCCCTGCTCGATGGTGTCTCAAAACGTTAGGGCCGTCAATTTCCTTGGTTGCGAAGCGAAGTGAAATCAGCAGTTCTTGGTGCGCCGTGGCAGTGTTTTGAGACTCTCGTAAGCGGTACTTCAAATAGCGGTTCTGAGCATTTCCAACGCTGATGATTTGAATGTCCTTGCCGGACGCTTGAATTCAAGCCGACTGATCGCATTTCCATCTGTTCAAATGCGGGGTAAGCACGGCTCTAAAGCCACCTAGAACTCATCCTCTTCTAGGCTGGCTTCGTCCATGTCGGTAAATCCACCTACCACCGACACTCCAAGAGCGTCCTCGGCTCTCGCCCTCAGTTCGTTCACCGTTGGACCATCGCCCTCAATTTCCTCGTATCCGAAAAAGAGCACTCTGATTCCCGCATTAAACACGGTCCGTGGATTTTCAAGGCCATTTTCTTCAGACTCCGGAGCGAAAGTGAAGACGCGTTCCCCGTTCTCATCTACCCTCAAAGCCATCTGTACCGGTGGCGGCAAGACACCATTCAGTAGTTTCTGCAGCGAAGGCTCATGCATGTGGGGTAGAAGTCCTGCAAGTCTCTCGCTTTCGAGCCAAGCAACAGCTTTTTGGCCTAGCTGTTCAAGTTCATTAGGACTAGTCGATTCTTCGACGAACGAGTGGAATTGAACGGAGGGTGTTCCCATCGTTGAACTGATCCTCAAAGTCATGAGTTGGGACGGAGTACTGACAGCAGGGTCGTCGAGGGTCAAAAGAACTCTCAACTACCTGCGTCATATTACACGCAAAAATTGCAAGTGCTACGGACGTGCTTTGCGGTTGTGATGTCGTATTGATACAACCCGCAAGTCGCGTTCGTCGTACTTAGGTGTAGAGAGCATGTTATCGAGGCCATTTTTCGTGGACAACATCCATGTGAAATCTTCTTCCTTTGAGGAGCATTGTGAGCGAGTTCGCATGCTCCGATACGCCACATTTGTCATCGGCTTCCGGTTATCAAGATGACTGCATTTCGTAATCGCTGTATGAGACCACTAAAGGCACCAATCCACTTGCAGTAGCATTCCGTTCCAAGCGTACTGATCGGCGCATCATCCAAGAACAGGGAACCTGCTTCAGGAATCTTCGTTCCCATGTCAGCGACAATCGCTCGCGTTGGGATGCCGTCGCATCACGGGCGATCCAATACCGGACGGCTATTGATGACTGATGCGATTCGGCGAGCCCTCGCCGAATTAGCTCCATCTACAGTACAACTTTCCATCAACACCGCGGTCCGGGACTAGTTGATAGCGGATGAGAGGCAAAATCCCACGGGTTCGCCGACAACCTTTTGCGCCTCAGCCGAAAGTTGTCTGTTCGCAATGCTCTGGGAGCATGCTGGGGCAGGAGCGAGTCGCTGAATAGTTCGATTCAACAGGAGGCTCTTGCACAGTCTTGGAAAGAATTGAGACATTTCCTGGTTCAGTGCGAACCCTCGTGACGCCAATGCGTCTATTTCTCCGAACACACAAGTCACATTCACAGACGAGCGAGTAACGAGCTTTCTGATGTTAACGAATATTGAATCCAGTCGACTCGAACGGAAGCACGAAGGCAGTCTTTTTGCCTCGCTGGCAATCCATTGCGAGCCGTCGAATAGCAATGCCCCGGCGTATCCACGTCTGATGTGACACTCGCTTTCCAAAGCGAACGACTTCTTCATGAAGGCTCGGTGTCACCAGGACATCGAGCCTTTTTTCGTGTCCGCATCGAACGGGCAACCCCAACAACGAACCCAATTTGGGCTGGTAGCTGAGACGGTCTAGCGGCGGTCTGAAGAACCGCAGACGAGGATTCGAGCGCCTCCCGGCCCACTGACAAGGAAGATATGCGCCGACAGCAACTGCTGCGGCGATGGAAGCAACACAACATCGGATACAGGTGCAGATGGAAGCACGTCCGCTTTGGGAGCGGAAGGCTCTCGGTTCGACTCCGAGGTGTCCGACTTTTGAAACGACAACGGTAGTCGAGGGCTGGTCGCCCAAATCCGCCTGATACGCGGGTCGCGCTGAGTTCGATCCTCGGGGCTACCACTTACGACAACGACACGAAAGGAAAGCAACATGCTGCCTGAACTGCGATTGAAACGCATAGCCGCGACTGAAAAAGCGGGGCTGTGGTGTAACTGGCAGCATGACGGACTTTTAATCCGTTCGGTGAGGGTTCAACTCCCTTCGGCCCCATCGCTACACATCGGCGTGTAGCTCAGGGGTGAGAGCGGCGTCCTTATAAGGCGACGGTCGCGGGTTCAATTCCCGCCACGCCGACTGAAACAAAACAACGACGACACATGGGATTGTGGCAGACAAGGTAATGCATCGGACTCTTAATCCGAGCGATGTGAGTTCGATTCTCACCGATCCCACTTGAAAATAGCAGCTAGCTATTAGCCGTTAGCGATTAGCTCCAGCACTGGAAAGCTAGTTGCCAAGAGCTAACCGCTAAATGCTACTCCAGCACTGATGGTCTAACGGCAAGACTCCTCCGTCGTAACGAGGTGATGCGGGTTCGATTCCGGCTCGGTGCTCTTGAACGCTTCGGCGTATTGATCTTTGACAGTTTGGTAGTGATGCATTTTTGCGCCCATGATGTAGCGGTAGCCTGCTGCCTTGCCATGGCGGAAGTGTGGGTTCGACTCCCACTGGGCGCTTTGCAGAATCCGGTGTGGCCCAATGGTAAGGCGGCTCCCTGTTAAGGAGACGAGTGATGGTTCGAGTCCATCCGCCGGAGCTTCGCGAAGTTTGAAGGGTGAAGCGAGAAGTGTGAGATAGCTCGCTTCGTTTCACACCTCGGCCTTCAAGCTTCCGCATGTTTCGTGTCCTTGGCCGAGCGGCAAAGGTTCCGGACTTCCAATCCGACTAGGTGGGTTCGACTCCCACAGGACACTCTTTTGTCTTGAAAAACTCTCTCTCCGGCGCGTCGTCGCGACGTGAGCCTTTGAAGCTCGCAGGTCGGGTTCAATTCCCGGACGGAGTGCTGATGTATTGAAGACCAAATGCCGGAGTAGCAGTTGTTGGTCGCTGCACCTGACTCTGGAAGTGTTTTCCGCCGAGGGGGTCGTTCATTGGTTCGATTCCAGTCTCCGGTGCTGATGTTTTCGGGTATAGCTTGGAGTAAGCGGTGTGGTTTGGGGCCACGCATGGACAGTGTGCGACTCACTGATACCCGACTGTGGCCAGATCTGGTGTTGGTTTCCAGAGACTCACTGTGAATGAGTTTGTCGCCGGTTCAATTCCGGTTGGTCACCCTCGTGAACATTTCCGGTGGCAATTTCCTCTGGGAAGGAAGCTTGATTGTCTATCAAGTCGCTGCGGGTTCGACTCCCGTTGCCATCGCTTTTAGTTCGCCGCATTCGACTACTGGCTAGGTCGGCTGTCTTTCTAACAGCAGGAGGGAGATCGAAACTCCCATGCGGTACTCGCTTCGACCGAAGCAACAAAACGGCGTGGTAGATTCTGTTGGCAGAATCGTCTGGTTTTCATCCAGGAGTCCGCGGGTTCGATTCCCGCTCACGTCGCTGCGAGCAATCGCAAACTTCGGAAGTCACCCGGCCGGATGAGGACACTGTCTTGAAAACAGCTGCGGGTCAAACCGTTGTGGGTTCGAGTCCCACGGCTTCCGCTTGTTTGACGAAAACTTGGGAGCGTTTCCACACGGGAGACTGTAAATCTCCTGCCTTTAATTGTGTGGTAGTCGGCGAGAGGTGCGATTCCTTGCGTTCCCACTTCAAACACGTCCTTGGTGTAACGGTAGCACTGCTGATTCCAAACCAGTAAGTCAGGGTTCAAATCCTTGGGGACGTGCTCTCCGGATCGACAAACACAGTCCTGTGGTCCAACGGCGACGACACCTGTTTTACACGCAGGAGACGATGGTTCGATTCCATCCGGGACTACTGCCGGCGTCGTGGTGACGCTGGCCCGCATTTAACCACGGAGAACGACAATGTCCAGAAACACGAAGTACTTGCAATGTGCGATGAGACGCAGCATCGCCGGCGGATCAGAGCAAATGACTTCGTTCATTCCGCGAGAATTTGCCAAGGTCGGCCGAGTGCTGAGACTTCGGGACGACAGCGTTGGTTGGGTCGACGGTTGGGTGGTCGAAAGCGTCGGTGACGTAGTTGTCGAAGGCGACCAACTTCCTGACTCGCACAAGGCGATCAAAAACCATCGCAAGTCGACGGGCGACAGTGCTCCGCGACTGCATGCGTAGCACGGAAGGAAGCTTGAAGAGTGAAACTCCCGAGGCGAACCATTATTGCTATCCACTCATCACTCTTCTTGCTTCATTCATGGGGCGCTCGTCCAACGGGAAGACGTCTGTTTTGCAAGCAGAAAATCGGGGTTCGATTCCCCGGTGCTCCACTTTTACAAACGCTGAGGTAGGCCAACGGCGAGCCGCTTGTCTTAGGAACAAGTGCTTGCGGGTTCGACTCCCGCCCTCAGTACTAATTCAACATGCTGTGGTACGCAAACCGGCAAAGCGGCGAATTTCAAACGTTCGTGTTTGAGGGTTCGACTCCCTCCCGCAGTACTTCGATCTGAACATAGCCAGTTGGTGGAACCGGTAAACACGCAGGCACCGGACTGTCGTGCACCGCATTCTGAAAACGGGGCGGCGTGCAAGTTCAACTCTCGCCTTGGCTACTTTCACTCTTGCAGGTGAAACAACGATGCGGGTGAGCCAGGCTCATCCGGGCCTCATAAGCCTGGACCGTCGGGTGCGACCCCCGAACCCGCTACTGAAATAGCTTTTAGCGACTAGCAATTAGCTGTTAGCTCAGGAGGAAAAGCTAACAGCTAATCGCTTCCTCAACGATCGCGTGGTCCAGCGGCTAAGACGCCTGCGTGACAAGCAGGAGACCGATGGTTCGATTCCATCCGTGATCACTGAAACGACAAGGTCTGTAAGTGTTGCGGCAGCACGCGTCTGTGGTATGGACGAAGACCGGGTTCAATTCCCGGACGGACCTCTGAGTGAAATGGGCTGGCATGTTCCAGGGGGGCGACTGATCCTTGCAAGATCGGTGAGATGGGTTCGATTCCCTTCCGGTCCACTCATTAACGGAAGGGCAATCCGATGGGCGACGGTATCCGGTTGCTAGCCGGGCGAGCATCTTGATGGTGCCTTGAGGGTTCGACTCCCTCTCCTTCCGCTTGTTTGAAACGGCTCGATGGTGAAACGGACATCATCTCTGGCTTCTAACCAGAAGTTCCGGGTTCAATTCCTGGTCGGGCTACTGATGCGACACCCCAAGCCGACGTGGCTCGATGCAGAAAGGCACCGCTCTTGTAAAGCGGCTCATGCTGGTGCGAACCCAGTCGTCGGCTCTTGAACCTTCTTGAAAACACACCGAGACAACTTGATGACTGATGGAAACCTATATTCGATTTCAAACCCAATTGCGATGCTCGGACACTGGTCGTCCTGCAGGCATCTTTGTTGCCGCTGGCCGTGTTGAAGACCGTACAACGTTGCCCAACGCGACTCGCGAGAGGCTTCACGAAGTACTCACTTGGTTTAACCGCAACCTGACCGTTCCCAAATTGGACAAAGCAGATTTGAGATGCTTGTTTTGGTTTCGCTCAGACTCACAGCCGGTCATCAGTCGCCTCTGGGAACTGGCCTACCTGTTGGAAGATGAGAGTGTTTTCGTGAGTAAGGTGCGAACCCGACAACCCGGAATGATTGTCTATCGAGACGAACATCAAGTCGCGGCCAAACCGCAACGAAAGAAACAGGCCTTGCGAGTGTGATGGACAGCACGACGGTCTTCGAAACCGTTAGACGGGGTTCGACTCCCTGGCGAGGTACTCGGCTTCTTGATGAGCCATCCCATGTTCTCGGAGTGTGCCGGATTCGCACGCGACTTTGCGAAGGTCGTAGACCAGGTTCAATTCCTGGCAAGAACACTGCAGTTGACGATCGAGACCTCACACACGGAGCAGACCAATGCGATACGAACACGAGCACAACGAAGACCACTGCTTTCGAGCCGATGAGTAAACGACGTCGCGGTTTCCCGTCGGAAACACACGTCAAATGTGGAGTGCGAGTCGTTCACGGCGATAAGCAGCTCGAAGAAAAGCTCGGACGCAACGATCCTTGCCCATGCGGCAGCGGACAGCGATTCAAACGATGTTGTCTCAAGTCGGGCCACTTTTGATGGTTCCAATCGGGACGACTACTTTTAGGGATAAAGACTGAAACGCGTCCGCCACATCGGCGGACAACAAAACGCTGGAGCCAGATGGCCAGGCAACCGGCTGCAACCCGGTCGAAGTGGGTTCGACTCCCACCAGCGTTTCTGATTCGAGGACTAGCACGTCATTACAGCTAGCTCATTTGGTTAGAGCATCAGATCCTTAATCTGAGTGTAACGGGTTCGAGTCCCGTGCTTGAAACATGACTGGCAACCTACCTCGAATTTCTTACATGGTTCTTCGGAACCGTGATACCGGGGACTCTCTCGTCAATTCAGTGCGTGTTACCAACGCGAGGGTTTGAGAAACCTTTACCAAAGGCATTGACCAGAACCTTACCCCGGCACTTTTGCATCACAACCAAATCGCAAGGGAACCCTGAACACATTGCATCGGGAACTAACGCGTCGATACAGAGCCATCAAAATGGCTGTACGCGAAAGCGTTTGAGGGTTCGAATCCCTCCTCCTGCGCTTTCAACGACCTCCTCGGTCGTTGCACACACGCGGGAGTGGTGGAATTGGCAGACACACAGTTGTAAGCGTCCCGCACCTTGCCCCGATGTTGTGTTTTCAATTCGTCTTGTTTTTGAACTGAACACGAAGGAGTTACACGAATGGATCTGATCAAGACTGCAAGCCTGCCATTGCGGCCGACTGATGCGTTGTCCGATTCGCAGCGTGAATTGCTGCCGCTTGCATTCGGTTCCTTCCTTGACTCGGTCGCAACGGCTACCGGTCGTGGCACGTTCTATAACTCACGTGAAGAACAAGCCGCAGCCGTCGAAGCAGCCCACCGTGACCTGTTCGATATCGACCGTGACGTTTACACCGCAGCTCTGATGCTGCCGGGCGTGACGGACTACAGTCGACAGATCGGTGTGCGTCGATTGCTGCAAACGACTCGCGACGGCGGAATCCTGCCGGCCGAGTTCGAAGCAGCGGCAATGACGCACCTGGTTCGTGGTCTGCCAACGCAGCGAATGCTGAAGTTGTTCGGAATGCTACGTCGTGACCGCGTCAACAACGCGCGAACGCGTCGATTGATCCTGAGCGAAATCCTCAGTGCTGACGGTCTGGAGTTCTGGGCGGTCAAGTACCGTGAAAAGCTACGGGTCGCGTTGACGCACGCGTGGGGACGCCGAACAGCAAGTATCCTACGCAGCGTGTTGGCGAAGTCGACGGATGAGCGTACCGAAAAGGAATCGCAGATCGTTCGCCAGAACGTGACACGTTTTTCAAGTGGGATAGGCATCCTGCCTGTCGAGTCGCAAACCTCAGGCAGGAAGCCTAAGCCACAGTCTGTCGCTCGAGTCGAGCAATGCGTTCGCTTCGTCCTCGGTGACGAAGACGGCGTGACACTGAATCGTTTGGCGGCGTACCGTGACGCGAAGTCCGACTTCGATCGTGGATCAGTCCTGCCACCGGAAACGATGGAAGGTCTTCGAAGCCGATATCACAGGGATCGTACCAACGCCGAAGTACTCCAACTGACGAAGTCTCAGCTGACGACCGGTCAAAAGATCGCCGTCCAGCGAAAGGCGGAACAGTCGGGCGTGGAGGTCGAGTTCGATCCAGCGCAGTACGACGCAGTTCGACTGTACGTTTACGCGTTCGAGATGGGCATGACCAATGAAATTCGTCAGGCCCTTCGCGACAAGGCGGAAGCAGCCGCAGCACGACTGCCAGTGCAGTTCGAGCGAGTGGGTGTGCTGATTGACTCATCGCAATCGATGATCGGTCATGACACGCAGGCTCGTCGTCCTATCGCGACGGCACTTGCGCTACGCGACTTGTTGTCAGCCACTGCAGATGATGCGGTTGCGATTACTTCGGATGGCCGACCATGCGAGAGCTACGAACTGGTTGAACCGTCAGGCGATACTTCGCTGGCGGCAGGATTGGTTCAGTTGCTGAATTCCGACCCAGACGTCGTATTCGTTCTGTCGGATGGATACGAAAACGCGCCGGCCGGACGCTTCGGTGAAACGGTCGCGGCCGTACGACGAATCGGTATTCAAACACCGATTCACCAATTTACGCCGGTCTTCGCGGCCGAATCACAAGGCGTTCGCACGCTGAGCGATTCCGTGGTTGCGATGCCGGTTAGCAAGCCAGTAGCAATCGGACTTGGATTGCTGAAGGCGTTGATCGAGTCCGACGTCGACCGAGGCGTCGCGGCTCTGTTTGGAATGACCAAGGTCGCTGGCTACTTGCCGGCGGCCTAATTCCATCGAATGTCCCGGCGTCCGATTCACTATCGGGCGCCGGGCATCTCGGTGAATATCCAGGAGAACTATGAAACATGTTCCGTAAGCGAAAGAAGAACACAAGCACGCGCATCGAAGTACGCGAAGTCCTGCGCGGATGCGAAGCTGGCCGACTGCAAAGCGTTGGCTACATGCAGGTCATCCCATTGGTCAGTGACTTGAACGACGATCGATTCGTTTCGCCGGTCCAGTGCGATGCAGACGTCTACACGACCAGCTACGGGACGCTCGGCTTCCGCAACTCGAGCGATTCGGTGATGATCGTTCCGTGCCATGCCGGCTATGTCGTTAAGCAGCACGCACAGGACCACGCGATGGCGCATGCCGGCGTGGTCGCTGCTGCTGGTGATCGCCGGTACGACACCGCGGCCTGCATCCAGGCTTCGCAAGGTGGATTCATCAAGAAGGGTTCGTACCGCATGTTGATTCTGCCGCACGCGTTGCGAGAGCATGCATTGCAGAAGCGAGGCGAGAAGAACTACCAGAAGCTATGGGACGACATCTCGGTGTTCAATCAGCGATTCGGAGTGAACGGTCAAGGTCACCTCGAGTACTTCTTGAAGGCATTCAAGAAGGAACTGGACGAGTTCGTCGCCGAGTTCGAGTGCGTTCCACGCCAAGTGGGTGCGATCGTCCTGGTCGATGACCGCGTTGTCGGCATCGAGCGAGCACCGTCGCACGAATACTGGCTGAGCATCTGGCCAAGCCTGATTCGCGAGTGCTACGGATCGTTGGCGATCGAAGCGGCCAAGACAAACGGAGATCGAGCACCAAACCGATCACCGCGAGTCCAATTGCCGGTCGAGATCGCATCGCTCGACGAGCTCGAATCGTTGATCGCCGAGATCGCTTCGCAAGAAGACGAACGAGCCCGATCAACGGTCCGCGAGCTACTCGGCGAACCACTTGACTTGCAATACGAAGAAGCTGTGTCTGACCGACGGGTTGGGGCCGACGTGTCGATCGACACCGCAACCTCGGAGCACTTCACCGGCCAAGTGATCCGCGACGGCGACAAGATCGTCTACGCATCACTTCCAGCCACGAGTGCCTTCGTCAAGAGTCAAGAGTGGACGCGAGCCGAACCGTTCTCGCTCTGATGCATTCGAGAGATCGAAGTCAAGCCAAACGCCTGCGTCGGAGCAATCCGGTGCAGGCGTTTTCGGGTTCTGGTTGATGTTGCATGATGAATCAGCCGGCTACCCAGGGCTTTGTGGTCTCACGTGGATCTTGGCTGGAATCAACGCTGAACGTGAGCCGGCCCTGCGGCCGTTCGTCATCGTTCTAAAAATCCGTGTTGGGGTCGCTCAGTCCGATCGGCTTGATCCAGATGTTTCGGTAGAGCACTTCGTGACCCTCGCACTGCAATTTGATGCCACCGGGAGTGTCCGTGATTCCAAATCCGTTGTCGTTGCCACCGTCGATTCCTGAATTGGCTCCGCCCCAAACTTTGTTGATCTGCTGATTGAGATGAACCTTTTCACCATTGAAGTACATCGTCACCATTGGCTTCTCGGAAAGCTTGCCCTGTTCAAATCGAGCCGCCCGAAATTGGATGTCGTAAGCATTCCATTTGCCGAGCCCGTTGTAGGCATGATAGGGCGAGGGCGTTTCGTTGATCACAGCACCAAGTCCATGCTTTGTCTTGTCGCCATCAAGAATCTGAATCTCGTAGCGGTTCTGCAGGTAAACGCCGCTATTGCCACCCGCATTCGGAATCAAAAACTCGACGTGCAATCGAAAGTCACGAAATTTCTGCTTGGTCACGATGTCGGCGGTTCCATACTTGCCCCCTGCGGCGGCTGGATCATCAGTCATGATCGCCGCTCCATCGTCCACCGGATCCTCGACCACCTTCCATTTGATTGGCAGTGAAGAACTGAACCGAGGGCCTTCCCAGTAAGTCCATTTCTCGTCCAACATTTCTCGCGATCCATCAAGGATCAGCTCTGCCCCCGCGATCGGCTGGGCACCGACACCAATCGCATCGTCACTTTTGGAAACCGCCGGCGCAAGAAACCCGATCCAGAAAACACACCATGAAGTCGAACAGAGAAGACGCATCAGCAGGCTCTCGACCGAGGAATAACGGGCTAGCGACAATCGATCACTATAGCCCATTTTCCAAACGGCATCGTTTCGTCCTTCCCCCAGTGGCTTCAGACGCGCCGATCAGCAATCGCGTTCATCCAATGAATCCGCTTGACTCGCGTCGTCCGGTGTTTCGCACCCAAGTGTTCTCGACAAATCGTGTTGCTTGGCCCAGATAGCGGGTCGTCAGAGGCGGTGCTAGCTACGATGAAGGATGAACTGGCGGACACAAAGTTCACTGGTCGTATCGTCATCGTCTAAACTCCGACAAGCAAACGATCACGAGATTGAATCATGGTCCGAGCGGTTAGGCCAGGGATTGAATTGAACGCCACTCAAAGATCCGTCTTGGAGCAAGTCCAATGATCCGCAACGCCACCTCCGGATGCATTCTGGGAACCGCTGTTGGCGACGCACTCGGCGTGGCATGATCTCGGACGACACCGAACACACCTGCTTAATGGCTCAATTGCCGATCGAAGCCAACGGCGATGTGGATCGATTCGCACGTCTCTTCGCGAGTCGACTGCGATGGTGGATTCTGGCTTTGCCGGCGGGCGTCGTGAAAGCGACCACTCGGGCGGGCATCAAACTCTGGTTGGGCGCGAAGCCGGCCAGCGCCGGCGTGTTCTCTGCGGGCAATGGACCGGCGATGCGTGCAGCGATCTTTGACGCAGCGATCGACGACGTGCCGCAGATGCTCGAGTTCGTGCGTGCTTCCTCGCGTGTCACACACAGTGATCCCAAAGCGGAGTTCGGTGCGATCGCGGTGGCGTTTGCCGCTCGACACTCTCGCGTTCACAAACAGGTCGATGTGAACCTGTGGCTGTCCGATGTTGTCAACGCAGTGGGTGACGACGGTTCGGAGTTGACCAATCTCTTGCATCGATCCGTCGATCGCGTTTCGGCTGGCGAATCAACCAAGTCGTTTGCAGATTCGCTTGGGCTACCCAAAGGCGTCACCGGCTACACGTACCACACCGTCCCGGTCGTCATTCACGCTTGGTTGTCCCACCCGGAAGACTTCCGACAAGCCGTCACTGCCATCATCGAGTGCGGAGGCGACGCCGACACCACCGCCGCAATCGTGGGCGGGATCGTCGGTGCTGGGGTGGGAGAAGCGGGGATTCCGTCAGAATGGGTCGACGGCATTTGGGAGTACCCACGTAGCATGGAATGGATGCGATCACTTGGCGAGCGATTGGATTCGTCTGCTACGATCGCACCGTCCATCAATCCGATCGCCGTGTTTTTCCGCAATATGCTCTTCCTGTTCATCGTTCTCTTCCACGGTTTCCGCCGACTCGCACCGCCTTACTGAAACGAAGAATTTGGGCCCATGAATCCCGACCGCGATTCCATCGAAGCGAACCTTCGCCTGCATGTCGATCGACTTGCCGGGTTGATCGGTCCGCGCACGCTCACAAAGCCGAAGACGATCGAAGCGACAATCGGATACATCGAAGGCCAGTGGTCCGAGATGGGCTATTCCAATGATCGCGAATGCTACGACGCACTCGGCGACGAAGCCACCAACCTGATCGTCGAGCACCCTGGAAGCAAACGGGCTGACGAAATCATTTTGCTCGGTGCCCACTATGACACGGTCGCGACTACACCCGGAGCCGACGACAACGCCTCGGCCGTGGCCGTCCTCCTGGAAGTCAGCCGGTTGCTGCGCGAGCACACCGGCCGGCGGACCGCACGCTACGTCGCGTTCGCTTGCGAGGAGCCGCCGTACTTCAATCTCGATTCGATGGGCAGTCAACACCACGCTCGCGAGTCACGCCAACGCGGCGACAAGATCGTCGGCATGTTGTGCCTGGAAATGGTGGGCTACTACGCGTTGCACAAAGGCTCGCAGATCGTCCCACCCACGATCCCCCAGTTCCTGCATCGCTTCTTTCCGCAACGCGGCAATTTCCTGGCCGCCGTCGGCAACATGCCGTCCTGGAAACTCAACTGGCAATTCCGGCGAGGCTTCAAACGCGGCACCCGCCGGATGCCCCTGTTCTCGATCTGCCTGCCCGAAAAGATCAACGAAATCCGTCTCAGTGACAACAGTTCGTTCTGGGACCAGGGCTATCCCGCCCTGATGCTGACCGACACCAGTTTCCTACGCAATCCAAACTACCACCAAGCCACCGACACCCCCGAGACACTCGACTACCCCCGCATGACCGAAGTTACCCTCGGCGTGGCCTCGGCGATGCGAAGGTTGCTGCATTGAACACGCGATCGTCGTGCAAGTGGTCAAACTACCTCCAACTCAACTCGGACTTCAAATAGTTCACAGTCGCCATGCAACCGCTTGAGAACAAACGCACCAAGATTCAATCGGGGATCGCCCGTGCGCGTTTGCTCCTCAAACGCGATTTGGCTTGGTTGCCCGGCTACCCGATGAGGATGACAAAGATCGAAGGCGAACCCGAAAATCCTTGTCCCTGGCAATCCGATTCGATGACGTCTGAAAACGATTCCACGAGCTGGTCGATTGACGGGGAACACCTACGGCGGGCTCAAATGACGGTCACCAAGCTGCGTCATCGGTTTCCTCGTGCGCTTCCGAAAATTGTGGATGATGCCGATGATTGGCTAAGACGCATCGACTTTCTGTTGGGCTTGCTGAAAGGGTTCGTTCACCACGGCCAGACTTTCGGCAGTGACGATGTTCTTCAAAGCGGAGTATTGCCGGCGCGTTGGACGAACTTAGCCGGCCGGATGAAATCCACGCATCCACAGCTCGCGAGCCTGCTGGATGCGGTCACGTTCCAAACGCTATCCGACCAGCGAAATTGCGATCTCGAGTCATTGGTGTGGATTGAGCAGCATGCTGCCGAGATCACGTTGCTCAGCAGTGTCAACCGCGAACAACCGCTCCAACTTCCGATTCGCATCCTGACCGCACGAGAAAAACTCCCGTCGGAATTGTTGAATGTTCTCGTTCGGTGTTTGACTGATCCCTTGATTTGCACCTGCCGGTGGAAGCGACCGGACGCTCGGCTGCGTCAGTTGTGCGAAACCACCCTGAAGGCAGCGAAACAAGTCGAGGTCGTTCTCCCGGAGGATTCGTCCGAAGAATCACTCGCCCATCTAGTCACGACCACTTTCCTCGAAGTTTGTGCCGATCGTCCAAAACAACAACGCGACCGTTTTGCGCTGCTCAATCAACTCCTGGCGTCTGAGCTGGTTGACGTCGTCGCCGAGACTCAGGCGAAGATCGTCGCCGGTGAAGAAGAATTGTCGAAACGATTGCGGCGGCTTCAGCCTCGGCATGGCCAAGGTCCGCAGCCGGAGTTCAGTTACCGTGACTTAAAGCGAAAAGTCGCAGCAACTTCGGAGATCAACCGCGTTCGAATCACGACCATCACTGCGTTGGGAAATTGCCTGCAGTTGCAAAAGAAGTTCAGTTTGACGGAATCGAGACTTTGGATTGATTTCTTGACTGGATTCCCAACGGACCATTTCGCACTGTCGATACGTCTGATTGCCAAATGGTGCCACAGTTGGAACTACAAGGCAGATCATCGAAGGAACTTCATTCGAGTCATCAAATTGGTTTCGGCATTGATTCGGCGACGTGGAATCCCACAGTCAATGCTGAAACATTGGTACCACCATGTCGACGAGAAACGTGCGTACAACGAATTCGTCGTGGATACAGCAGACGAATTAGCGGATCAGCCCAAGCTGGAAATTCGCACGGTGCGTCTGTTGGAAAAGGTTGCCTATGACCTTCAATTGGATATCGGATCCGAATTGATTTCGTCACTTGTGGAATTCGCACAAGCGACCGACAACGACGACATGTCATGCTCACTCATCGAGCACTTGACGGGAAAACCCGACACGACCTACACCGCGATTAATTTGCGACTCGCGTATCACTTTGGCGACTCGGTTGACGTCATCTCCGATGTCTTGCTCTCGTTGGACAACCATCCCGATCTGACGGAGTTAGCGACACAGTTGAAGCCGCTTGCCGACGATAAAGATCTGAAACGGATGATTGCACGACGCTTGGCTGACAACGATGGGAAGGTTCTATCGAGGATTGCTGCAACGACGGCAATTCTCCATAACCTGAAACAGCCGATCCCGAAGTGCGAGCGGTTTGATCAGGCTGCGGGTTGGGTGAATCGGTATCCGAGCGAATTCCATTCGGCTCTCGAGTCACTCGGCCAAGCAGCCGCTGACGCACCCCGAATCGCGGAAAGCGTGTTGGGCAGAGCGTTTCCATCCCCGGAAAAACTGAACCAACAGATCGACGCCCTTGAATCGAAACTTACCGAGAGTGCGGCAAAGCGGAATGACAATGCGCAGCGGGATCACCCCGCGGAGCCGTTCGACACTCCGCAGCCCAATGAGGAAGGCCGCATGCGTGGTCGTCTGACGAACCTTCGGCGAAGGAGAACGCAGGTGCCGTCCGTGTCGCTGGCGCGGCGTGAAAAGCTGATCGAGAAGTTGAGGAAGCGAACGGAGCTTGAACTTCTTCAACAGTACGCAGCGACGTCTCGATTGCACGCCGCCGCAGCGATGCAACGACGTTTCAGCCTAAAGACGTTTCCGGATGAATGGCTCAGCCCGCCGTTTGATCGCGTGCTCCGCGAAATCAATGGCTTGGACAGTCCCATGCAAGACTTGGGCATCCGACTCTTGTTTGAGACTTCGGAACGAACCACTCGGAACTTTGACGAAGAACCCCGGAACGTGGTGTTTCGCCAGCGAATGGAAGCCACGGGAGTGCGGATGGAGCCTTGGTTGAGCGATCAAGTCAGACAGTCCGCAACCACCGCCGATGGTTTACCCTATCAATTGGCCTTCACTCGCGATGTCATCGACTTCCTTCTGATGGGTTTTCATTTCGACACCTGCTTGTCGCCCGATTCGTTCAACTTTTTCAGTACCGTCGCCAATGCGGTCGATTTGAACAAACGCGTCGTTTACGCAAAAACGGATACGGGGAAAGTTATCGGCCGCTGCTTGTTTGCGTTGAATGATTCTGGCGAAGTCCTCACCTACTATCGCTACTCGCACAATCCTCGAGATGGCTTCGCAGAAGCGGTTGATCAATTTGCAGAGCAACTTGCTTCGCAGATGCAGACTTCAATCGCGACTGGCGGCAAGGTTTCCAAGTTGGTCGCGAAGGATTGGTACGATGACGGACCCTGGCAAACGAATTCAAATTGGCTCGGTGATGACGGGTTGCTCGCAAGGCTGACGAAAGACGGGGGTGACGCAAGTCTGCTGCCTGTGTTGTTGGAGGAGGTAGGCAGAGATTTCTTGAAACGCCGCGTAACTGAGTTGGCAATCAATACACGTGTTCGCGAAAAGCCCCAATTCCTACAGTCGTTGCTGGATGAATTTGAAAACGAATTGAGCGTCAGGCACAAGTTCACAATCGGAGTCAACGTCGATTCCATCGCCATCAGCCATCGACTGCTTTCACAGTTGCGATGGTCGGAGATTGTCGGCTTGGTCAATCGGCATCAATGCAACGAGTGCGGTGTTTTCCACGGAATCGCAGAGTATTCACGCGTCTTCCGTGTCCTGAGCAATTTCCATCCGACGCTTGCCCTGCGAGCGATACGGGCATCACGCCCCTCATCCATCAAAGATGACATCAGCGACCCCAACCGAACTCGTCGTAGTGCCCTGGCCCACGTACACCGACTGCTGGGACGCGAGCATTTGGCGGCCAAGCTGAGTGCGAAGTAGAAGACTGGTGTGATTGGAAATGGATCTCATCCTTCATTCATGAGCCCACTGACATTCGGCCAATTTCTTGGAGTTCAGCGCAATGAAGGCTTTCCATTGATCTGGCACATCGTCCTCGTAGAAGATCGCTTCGGTCGGGCATTCGGGAACGCATTGCCGCGAGTGAACGACAACCAGTTTGTGCTCGGCAAGCTGATCGGCAGCAGCGGCTTCGGAAAGGTCTACCGCGCCAACATGCAATCCGACGCCAGCACCGTCGCGGTCAAATTTCTTCGCAAAGCGTTCTGGCAAAACGAAGACGCACGGCTGTCGTTCGTTCGAGAGATAGGCATCGCGTCGCAGATCCAACACCCCGGCGTCATCCGCTATCTGGGCTACGGCAAATCACCTCACGGCGGCCCGTCGTCATCTGCGAGTGGATTGACGGATGCTCATTGCGAGACGTTGTGATCCCCGCGGGCGTTCTTTGATGGTGGATTCGTTATCTTTGAGGACATGGATACCACAACATGAACATCGCCTGCATTGACGTCGGCTACACCGAGTCCGAATCAAAACCAACGAGAGCGATCGCTGCCTGCGTGATCGTCAGTGACTGGCGAGACACTGCGTCATCATCTGAGCACGTCGTCCATCTGACCGACGTTCAGGCTTACCAGCCCGGTGAGTTCTACCGCCGAGAATTGCCGTGCATCCAAGCGGTGCTGGCGGAGCTTTCGCACGAGCCATCTTGCATTGTCATCGATGGCTACGTCTGGTTGGACGACTTGGATCATCCTGGCTTGGGTGCGCACTTGCACCGATCGCTTGCGGAATCCATCCCCGTGATCGGTGTCGCCAAAAATCCGTTCAAGCGGTCCGAACACGCAACCGCACTGACACGTGGTGGCAGCACGCGACCGCTATACATCACCGCGGCAGGAGTCCCAATTGCGCAGGCCGTCCACAACATCGCGGCAATGCACGGCCCACACCGATTTCCAAGCATACTCCAACGAGTTGACCGCCTCAGTCGAGGAGAACAGCCCATGCATTCGTCAGCCCACAGCACCAGCAAACGATCACACTGACCGTGTACTGCCAATCAATCTTCGAACTGTTTTGAGTCGCATTTTGCTTGAAGGATCACCCATCGCCAGTATTCGCATTCTCGGCCGCTCGCTTTGCGGCCTGCATCGCTTTGCCGATTGGCAGGCCAGCGAACGGGAACAGAAGCGCCACCTCCGTTCCCTCGAATGCGGTCTCGATCGCGTGACGATATTCCTTCCCACCCAAACCGATCACTGCATCGAACGTTGCCAGCCTGCGATCTTTGATTTGCTGCGATAGCGTTTCCAAGTCAATCGGCCCCGCCGACTTCTTTTTGAAGGTGACTTCGTAGGGGTCCGGCAGCACGAAGTCCGGATCAATGAAACCGTGCTTCGCACTGAGGATCAGCCATTGATCGCCGATGCACTCCGCGTACTTGCGGTTCACCTTGAACGGCGATCCCACGTAGGCATCGCGGGCAATCGTTGGTCCGGCAGATGGATTCTTCGACCAAACCTTGCTGCTACCGCATGGAACGATCACATGAATACGACGTGAATGTGGGGCCAGAATGGTGATTGCGCGGTTTGGTAGCGATGATCCTTCATGACCAGACGTGTCAAGCCTTGCCTGTAGCCTGTAATCGGAAAAGTTTCGTGCGGATGTTTGGGAACAGCGTTGCACAGCCCATCGCGTGACTCGCACGAAATTCGTAGAATGCTAGCAATCGCCATTTCCTAAGGACGGGACTACCATGCCCAGTGAAATTTACCTTGACAACAACGCAACAACCCACCTTTCGGGTACCGTGCGGGACGCCATGAAAGCGGCGGTCGAGCGAGATTTCGGGAACCCGTCGAGTGAACACCGCTCAGGAGAGAATGCTCGTCGAGCAATTTTCCAGTCTCGAAATGCGGTCGCTGCTTTGCTTGGTCTTTCTGCGGATCGATTGCTATTTGGAAGCGGGGCAACTGAACTGAACTATTGGGTGTTGTGCGAGGTTTTGCGAAAACGTGGTAATGCTCATTTAGTGACGACTCAGGTCGAGCACTCTTCAGTGCTCGAAACGGCTAGTGCACTCGAAGCAAGTGGCGTTCGCGTGACGCGACTTTCGGTTGATCGCGGTGGACGGATCGACCTCGCGGAGCTCCTCCAAGCAGTGGACAACGAGACATCGTTGGTGTCGATTCAGTGGGTCAATAACGAAACTGGCGTGATACAGCCCGTTCGTGAAATTGCGGAAATTTGTACAGGCTTTGGCGTCCCGTTCCATTGCGATGCATCTCAAGCAATCGGAAAAGTCGAGGTAGACTTCGATCGAAGTGGCATCGACTACCTAACAACTTCGGCTCATAAAATGCACGGTCCTGCTGGTGTCGGTGGATTGTGTGTGAAAGACCGTTTTTCGCTTCGTCCGTTGTTGAGAGGCGGCAGCCAAGAATTCAGTCTCAGGCCGGGGACGGAGAATCTGCTTGGCATCGTTGGTTTTGGGGCAGCTGCGAATGAGCGAGCGAGTTTGCTTGATGACGGGGTTGCATTTGTTGGCAAACTGCGTGATCGCTTTGAGGCATTGGCCATGAAAGCGATTCCAAACATCGAGGTTAATGGCAGCACTGAGTTTCGTGTTTGCAATTCAACTAATCTGACATTCCCGGGCCTCGACGGTGCGGCGATTGTCGCGTTGCTTGATTGCGAAGGGGTCCGTTGTTCTCAAAGTTCAGCGTGCACGAGTAGCCGTCCGGAACCATCGTACGTTCTTCGGGCGATGGGGCGGAACGAAGATGAGGCATTCGCCAGTGTGCGATTCAGCTTTTCTGATCAAAATACAATGACTGAGGTCGAGACGGCAGCTTCCAAGCTGGTTTCGGTCGTTGGTCGCCTGTCGGGTTTCGCACAACGACAGACAAGCACGGACAACCTGCAAGGAGCGGCAAAGCATGAGGTTTAGCGGTCACGAAACATTTCCAGTTCGCGAAGGATGGCTTCACAAAGGCATGAAGCTGGTTAGCGAATCGCCCGAACAGTTCCTCGACGAAGAAGTCGCCGACTACCTTGGCGTGGGACGCAACATGGCCAAGTCCATTCGGCACTGGCTGCTGGTGACTGGCCTCGCGCAAGTCGACGGCACCGAATCGCGAGGCCGAGCGACTCTGCTGCAGCCGACAGAGCTTGGTCAGCTCGTGTGGCAGCACGATCCGTATTTTCTTGACGAAGGAACGCTGTGGATCTTGCATGCGAACTTGGTCAACAACTTCAGCCAAACAACCACTTGGTCTTGGTTCTTTAACAACTTCAGCCACGACCGATTCGATCGTGCCGTTTGCCTTGAGTCGCTCAGGCGTTTCATCGAGTCATCGCAAAAACGCGTGCCTAGCACATCAACGCTTTCTCGCGACCTCGGGTGCATGTTGCTCAGCTACGCTCGCGCGGTTCCCGCCGGCAACGACGACCCCGAAGACGGTGCCGATTGCCCGTTCCGTGAATTGGGACTGCTTAGCTACTATCGAACGTCCGGCTACTTCCATGTTCATCAAGCGGCCAAGCGGATCCCGGTCAACGTTTTTGGCTACGTCATGTCACTGGCGTTTCCCGAGGCGATGAAGGAATCGAAGACAACAGACATAAAACTGCAGGAAGCCGCTCGCAAATCGGGTGGCCCAGGTCGCGTATTTTGCTTGAACGGTGAAACGCTGTTTGAAACTGTGTCTCAAATCGAACAGCAATCCGATCATTTCATTCAAATCGCCGGCATGGCGGGTGATCGAACGATCCGGTTGCAATGCATGCAGCCCGATGAATGGGCGACCCTGTTCTACGAGACAAGCGAGGAGCTAGCTCATGCCTAAAGCACGAAGCAAACGAGCCGGGCAAGGCGTCGACGCCGAATTGTTCCTGCGTTCGATCAACATCGCTTTCGACGCGGACCACCCGGAGCGGATCAGTCACTTCCGGCCGACCGCCAAGTGTGCTCCGCTGATCCGTGCGTTGCTGGGCAGCGAAGAACAAAGAGCGTTCTTCCTTGTCGCTCCCTACGGTTCCGGTAAGTCATTGACGGCTGGATACGCGGGCCACCTGGTTGAAAACAGTAAGGCTTCCGGTGCCGTGCGGTTGGAGATCAACCGTCGTTTGGAAGTGGTCAGCCCCGAGCTGGCCGACTTCGCGAAAAGTCGACGAGCCAGCAGCACCCAAAAAGGTTTGGCACTTTGTCTTCACGGTCACGTTGCCAGTGTCGGCAAGCAACTACGACTTGCGGCAGCCGATTCGCTCAAACGGATCGGCGTCCGCCGCTGGGTTAAGCTTCGTAACTCGAAAGAGAACGATGTTGCGGAAGTCATCAAGCTCATCCGCGGGATTTGCGAAGAAACGGGTTGTGATCGAATCACAATTGTCTGGGACGAATTCGGTCGTCACCTTGAAGCGTTGGTCGCCGAGGGGCGTGGTGATGAACTGGCCGAGATTCAATTACTCGCCGAGATCGCATCACGAACGAAAGCGTTTCCAATCACGTTTTGTGCCATCCTTCATCAAGGCCTATCGCACTATGCGTCTGGACTACCGCAGGCGATTCGATCGAACTGGAAAAAGATTGAAGGGCGTTTTGAGACCATTCAATATGTCGACGACAGCAAGGAAATCTATCGGCTCGTGGGCGAGGTGGTCCAATCAAGGATCCCGGCTGGCACCGATTGCAAAACGAAGCAGTCGATTGCCAAGAAGTGTCTAACACTCGGCCTGTTTTCAGAATTCAAGCCTCGCGATTTATCCGCCTTACTACAGGCCGCATACCCGATGGAGCCGACGGCGCTCTACCTTCTACCGCGGGTGTCGGCTCGGGTCGCGCAGAACGAACGAACACTCTTCAGTTTTCTTTACAACTGCGACTTGTCCGGGCCGGTCCGCGTCAGCGACCTCTACGACTTCTTCGCGCCGGCGATGCGGGCCGATACAGCAGTCGGCGGAACGTACCGCCAATGGCTCGAAACGGAAAGCGCCATCTCGAAGCTCCCCGACGATGAAGCCGCAGTCAATGCTTTGAAGACCGCATGTCTGCTCGGCCTCGGCACCAGCGGCGCGAGATCGCGAACCACTGTCGACCTGATGAAGTTTGCCGTCGACGGGTATGTGCCGAAACAAGCCGACAAAATTCTGCGAGACCTGTTTGGTCGGAAACTGTTATTGCACCGCGTTCACAACGATGACGTTTCCGTCTGGCATGGAACCGACCTCGACTTACGCGGTCGCCTAGACGAAGAACGCTCCAAGCTCGGCACCGATTTCGACTTAGTCACCTTCTTGAACAAAGAAGCGTCGCCGCCGGTATGGAAGCCTGTCGAATACAACGACACCCATTGCATCCGCCGATTTCTTCCCGGGTCTTACCTCACTAAGGATCAATTCAGTGGCATCGAGTCGTGGGCGATGACGCACATCGCCGGCGACAGTGACGGCCACATCGCCTACCTCCTCGCGGACACCGACGAAGACTTGGCCGTGGCCGAAAAGGTCGCAAAGAAAAACAAGTCCGACGAGCGATTGATTTTTGCCGTGCCAAGCGAACCGCTTCCGCTACGAGACGCTGCGATTGAGGTCAGCGCCCTGCAACGAATGCAGCAAGACACGGAGTTGGTCGAGTCTGATCCGATCGCATTGTCCGAACTTCAGCAGATGACCGACGATGCCTTGGAACACCTGCAAAAACTAATTGACCGCCTGGTCACTCCCTCGGCATCGGGAGCCAAATGGTTCCACGCCGGCAAGCAGCTCGACGGTGCTAACTCTCGCCAACTGAGGCAGTCATTCTCCGCAATCATGGAGAGCGTATTTGCCAAGACGCCGATGATCAACAACGAAATGATCAACCGTCGCAAGCCATCACCCGCACTGGTAAACGCGCGTAAGAAATTGACGATGGCCATTCTCGAACGCCATGGTCGCGAACGACTCGGCCTGGAAGGCTTTTTTCCCGATCGCTCGATGTTCAACACAGTACTGCTGCACACCGGGCTGTACCGCAAGGACAACGCGTCAGATCGCTGGAGTTACGTCCACGAAAGGTCACTCAAAGACCCCGGCATGAAAGCCGTGTGGGGCGCGTTGCGAGGCTTTCTAACCGAGTCATCCGAGCGACCGACGACGTTCAAAGCACTCTTTGACAAATTGCAGTCTCCACCCTTTGGCTTGCGGCTTGGCGTCATGCCGATCCTGCTCGCCGCGGCACTGCGAGCTTTCCCGAGTGCCATTTCGTTGATGCACAAGGGGAGGTATCTCAACGACGTGTTGCCCTCGGACATCGAAAACATCTGCAAACTTCCAGGCGATTACCAAATCCTCGTCCTCGATATTGATGCTTCGAAACAAAAGCTGCTTCGCGGCCTTTACAGGCACTTCAGCAAAGTCGCCAACTACGAAATCGAAGAGAACGATCTCGTCCGGCATTGCTTCGACGCGTTGGAGGCGTGGAAGCACCAGCTTCCGCCCGCCGCTTTTACCACCGGCCGGCTATCAAAAGACACAGATAGCTTTCGGGCCACGATCACTCGAGTCAACGATCCCGTTCAGTTGTTCTTCACGGAGTTACCGAGGGCGTTGTCGAAATCAGTCGACAAACCGAAGACGCTCATCACGGCAATCCAACGCTGCGTCGAGGAACTTGAGAACGTCGCGTCGTCGTACACAGAGCAGGCAAGCGAGATCGTTCGAGCTTCCCTGACAGTTGGCAGCGAGCCTGGTGAAACCAAGAGCGTTCGTGAAATCGCCAAACAATGGGCAAGTTATTTCCCCGGCCAGTTCACCGAAAAACTGAGCGATGGCGTCGCGAAAGGCATGTTGTCGCGAATGTCACTCGATTACGAATCCGATTCACTGCTGATCGACTCACTCGCCAGTTTGCTGGTCAAGAAATCGGTACGTCGCTGGGACGATAGCATGGCCGCCGCGTTCGACCGAGAATTCACCGCCTACGTCAGCAAGATCGAGAATTCGGCCCGTTCCTTCCCGGCACCTACCAAGCAATTGCAAGAAGGGTTGTCTCGGTTGGTCGTCGGTCGCATGCAGGAACTTTACAATCAGCTGTCGGATTTAGTCGGCGAAGACGACGCACAGACAATGCTGGAGCGAATCAATTCAACCAAAGGAGTCAATCGCCATGGCGTCACTAAATGATGCACTCGAAAGCGTTCGTGACGAAAGCGACGAAACCCTCCATATCGTAAACATCTCCGGCGGCAAGGATTCCGCGGCGCTAGCGGTTTACATCCGAACAAAGTATCCGGAGATCCACGCATGTGCTGAATATGTTTTTTGCGACACCGATTGCGAACTAGAGGAAACTTACGAGTACCTTGAAACGCTCGAAGATTACCTTGGGAAACCGATCCGGCGACTCAACGCGATCACGCTACTCGACATTCGCAACAAACCGGATCGTAATCCGTTCGACATCATCTTGAAGGAAAAGTTTGGCGGCTACTTGCCAAGCCCACGAAGCCGGTGGTGTACCCGTGCATTGAAGATTGAGCCATTCGAGGACTTCATCGGACAGCGTCAGGCCTACAGCTACATTGGCATCCGCGCGGACGAGAACCGAGATGGCTACGTCGCCAAGAAGCCACCATCGTTGTCGAACAAGCAGAACATTATTCCCGTCTATCCTTTCAAGGACGACGGAATGGGCCTAGCCGACATCAAAATGCTTCTCGAAAGCAACGGCGTCGGACTACCTAGCTACTATGAATGGCGTTCGCGATCTGGTTGCTACTTCTGCTTCTACCAACAAATCGGCGAATGGCAGCGGCTGAAAAAGAACCATCCCGATCTGTTCGACAAAGCGAAAGAATACGAGCAGCTCTCGGACGGATTCACTTGGTGCGAGGGCAGGACGCTTGACGAAATCGCGGATCTACCCGAGCAGCCATTGCCGATTCTCGATGAATCACAGGGCTGTGCGATTTGCCACTTGTAGTCCAGGACGTGCAGCTGCACAGCATGCTTGTGCTCTGCCTCTTGGCCGCCACCTCTAACACCCTCAGCTGAACCCCCCCATGTCAGTCGACATCGAGAAAATATTTACGCCAATCTCGCGAAGCGGTTATCAATTTTTGATCGCCAATGGTCAAGGCTGCTACATACCAGCGTACCAGCGACCATATTCGTGGAAGTCGACGGATGTTGACCGTCTACTTGAAGACGTTGCGGGCTGCACACACGAAATTCTCATGCGGCCAGACGCCATTCGGTTCCTTGGCGCAATTATCGCAATCCACGACTCTAAGTACGTGACCGTAAATCCGATTGCGCGTCCGGAAGTTGCCAATAGAGTCATGAGCATTATTGACGGGCAGCAACGCCTGTCGACCTTCGTTCTGCTGAACATTGCCATCCACGACCTTTGCAAGCAGAGCTTACGCAAGTTGGAAAAGCACAGCGGAGAACACATTGAATGGATCAAAGAACAGCTACTTCAATTGACAGCTCAGCTGCAAAAATCATTTGAGTTAGACACGGACATCGGAAGCGACAATTATCGCTACTACCCGCGGATAATTCGAGCTTATGATGACATGTGGTCAAGAAAGAAAGCGCAAGCACACTATCGAAGCCCTGTTGCTCAGCTGACTTGGAATTACATCTGCCATAACAGAGATGGACTTCCTGGCACTTTTAAATTCACGCCAACCGTACCGCAGGGAAAAAAAGACGGGCACTATTCTCTTGTAGGGAATATCTACTCTCACATAACCAAGTCCGTTCGCAAGATCATTAGTGAGACGCACAAAGAAATTGCTTTACCTGCGATTTTAGATCTTCTTCAGTCAGAAGTGTTTGCCGAGTCGCTTTGGGGATTTCCAATTCCTTCAGAAGTTGTCCTATTTGTCACTGAGTCCGGGGACAGCAGCGACTATGAGCACTTTTGTGTTGCGTTACGACTCTTGGTAACTGCCAAGGTGCTGAACGACAGAATGGCTTTTACAATCGTTCAAGCAGAGAATGAAGAAGATGCGTTTGATATTTTTGAGGCGCTTAATACGACCGGAGAGCCTCTGACCCCTTATGAAACTTTCAAGCCAAAAGTAATCGAGGCAGAAACGCTCGAGGGTTTTGAGGATTCACCATCACGAGAGCACTTAAACGAGATTGAAGAATATTTGGATCAGTTTGCAAAGGCCGAACAAAAGCTATCGGCGACGACCCAGCTGCTGATTCCATTCGCTCTTTCCGAAACCGGTGATCGGCTCGGGAAAAAGCCACCGGAACAACGAGCTTACCTTCGGCGTGAGTACGATGCTTTAGGCGCTGGCAAGCCGAAGCAGGAGTTTCTGTCTAGACTGGCGAATATTGCAACATTTATGCGCATCGGATGGAACTCCGAAGCTCGCCCGTTTGCTGACGAGAATGTTGATCAGGCAAGCTCGGTTTGCTTTGAGCTACTTCGTGAGATGAAACATAGTATCACGATTGCGTCTCTATCGTTGTTCTTTGGCAGGATACGACTCGCGAGCGACGAAAATAGGGCGTCAGTGCAGTCTGATTTCTGCTCCGCGCTAAAAATGACTGCGGCATTCTCTGCGATCTGGCGAGGAGCCTTTGGTGGAACGAACGGTATTGATAATCATTACCGAAAAATAGTTAAGGAAGGTTATGCGGACACTAAGATCCCGCCCCTGGCGAGACGTTCGCCAGTTGGAACCGGTGCAGTCTCTCTTGAGAATTACAGAAAAGGACTTGTCAAGGCACTTGCACAGGCTGGGATCAGCACGAAGGAAGAGTGGGTGAAGAAGGCTCTCATGGTCCCAATTTACGAACGGTCAAAACCGGTTGCGAGATTTTTGTTGTTTTGTGCGAGCCATGATGCCGTTTCAGACAACTCATCGCCGGGGATGGTCAAAAGGGGACGCGATGGAATTTCCGAGCTTCTGCGACGTGATCTTTGGCAGGATCAGAATTTCCTGACGATTGAGCATGTTGCGCCGCGGCAACCCAATCCGAACTGGGCGATCGAATTGTATGAAGACCGCGACCTGGTAAACACGCTCGGTAACTTGACTATTATGCCGATGCAAGAGAATGCAGTGTTTAATAACCGTGCGTGGGAACACAAGCGCCATCTTTATCGTCTTGTAAGCGCCCCTGATAAAGAGACATTCGATGCAGTTTCAGTGGAACTCAAGGACGCCGGACTGAATCTCTCCGCATCAGCCTCTGAAATTCTCGAAAAATCCATGCATTTGAAAATGTGCGAAAGCATTGCGACAAGAGACAGCGACTGGTCTCCCGCTTTCATTGGAGATCGGTCACGCAGAATCGCAGAGTTGGCATGGGGGACCATGTCGCCATGGCTGATTAAGGACTAATTATCAAGCGTGAATTTTTTTGCAGGCAATTGATCAACTAGATTTTCAGCGTAACGAGATGTCTTTCGCTGCTCGTCGCATCGTTTTGTCTTTCTGGAAGGGGAATCAATGCCGACATTGATAGAGACACTCTCTCGTATTGGAGCAGCTGATCTGTCGTCGCTCATCGGAGTAGATACCATTGCCATCTTGGAAAGGATGGGTGGGAAGCAGGTTGCTCCGTACAAGCTATCGGAGTTGGTTATTCGTCAGTTCGGTGCAGATCAACTTTTACTCGAGCAGACTACGCGCGTCGCTCTAGTTGAAACACTCTCTGAAGATGACGCCCTGCTTCTTTGCAACAAGCTCAATCTGCCGCCGAATACTGATCCATGGGGAGCCGTGCTGCAAAAGAACTTCCCTGTGGGCAGTGTTCAGGCACGAACACTGTTTGAGTTTTTTGGTTGCGAAGTTCCAATCGCCGGTGAAGACGAGTCGCTGGTAGAAAGCTCTTTAGAAGTCGTTGCTCAGTATCCACTTTTTGATCATCAAATCGTTGCGTGCCGAAGGGCGGCGGCCATTCTTGAGCAGTCGAGTTCCCCGCGAGTGCTGTTGCATATGCCAACCGGAGCCGGTAAGACCCGAACGGCGATGAATTTGATCGCCCACTTTGCTCGGCATCGACTAGCCAAGGATGAGTTAGTCATTTGGCTTGCTCACAGTGAAGAACTTTGCGAACAGGCTGCCGAGGAGTTTGAGGAATCGTGGAATGCCTTAGGAATACGCAACCTGCCGCTTCACCGAGCTTTCGGATCGCATAAGCTCGATCTTTCGCCGGTGAAATCGGGGGTTTTGGTGGGCGGATTGCAAATGATGTTCAGCCAGAGCCAGCGGAACCAGTCAGATTTCTTGAAGATAGCGAGGAAAGCAAGGCTGGTCGTCATGGACGAGGCCCACCAAGCGATTGCACCGACATACAAACATATTCTTGACATGCTTGCCGCCGATCCGAAGACAGCTGTACTCGGGCTGTCGGCGACTCCAGGTCGCTCCACCTTTGACGCGATGGAGGACATCCGTCTCGCTGAGTTCTTTTCGAGACAAAAAGTGACGTTGGAAGTTGATGGCTACCAATCACCCGTGGATTTCTTGCAAAGCGAAGGCTATCTGGCAAAAGTCAAGTACGAGCGAATCAAGTATTCGCCGTCGGGGGATTTAGTGTTGTCGCCGAGCGAGCGTTTGGCTTTGCAGCAGGGACTTGACGTGCCGGGATCGGTCTTGAAAAAGCTAGGAGCTGATGAACGCCGCAACTTGCTCGTGTTGACACGAATCCTCGAGATGTCGGAAGACCCAACCAATAAAATCATTGTCTTCGCGTGTTCGGTTGACCACGCACACCTGATTGCAAATATTCTGACCGTGAAAGGTGTCGCCGCCGCCGCGGTAACCAGCCGAACAAGATCGACCAAACGCAGGAAAGTAATCCAGCAGTTTCGTGACACGGATGAAGTGCAGGTACTGACCAACTATGGCGTCTTGACTACGGGATTCGACGCTCCGCGAACAAACACTGCAGTCATCGCGAGGCCAACCGATTCTGTAGTTCTCTTCAGCCAGATGGTTGGACGGGCTGCTCGTGGAACGAAAGCCGGCGGAAACAAAGAGTGCAACGTAATCACAATTGTCGATGAACTGCCGGGTTTCCGCAGCATCGCTGAAGCCTTCGAGTATTGGGACGATATCTGGGAATAAGACTATGGAACACGAAATTCTACCGCCAAATTTGGCAATCAACTCAATGCGCAGTTCCGGTTACCGGGATACCGCCCACGCGTTGGCAGAGCTAATTGACAACAGCATTCAGGCCGGTTTAAACGCCAACAAGACCACTGATGTTGAGGTGATTTGCATTGACCAAGTCGAATTAGTGAGCGAGCGTAAGCGACAGCGGATCAATGAAATCGCGGTCTTCGACAACGCGTCGGGAATGGGGCCAGATTTGCTGAGAATTGCGTTGCAGTTCGGGAACGGATCCAACCTGACGATCGACAAGCAGACCAGTATTGGCAAATTTGGGATGGGATTGCCGAATGCCTCCATCTCGCAGTGCTGCCATGTTGACGTTTGGTCGTGGCGTGATGGCAAGTGTTTCTATACCTATCTTGACTTGGACGAGATTAAGTCCGGTCAGTTGCGTGTCGTTCCTGATCCAGTGGAGAGACCTGTTCCCGAGAAATGGAAATCGTTGATTCGAAGCCAAATTGGGGACCATGGAACGCTCGTTGTTTGGTCGCAACTTGACCGAGTTCGATGGAAACAGAGCACGACATTCTTAAAGAACACCGAATTTATCGTCGGTCGCGCATACAGGTACTTCTTGGAAGACAAGACTGCCCGGATTCGCCTAGCTGCATTTGAAGATTCGAACGGTAAAATCAAGAAGAAATCGGACCGCGATACAAAGCCAAATGATCCGCTGTATTTAATGAAAGGAACCATTGACCCCGTTCCTTACAACAACTCCCCAGCTTTCGACCTTTCCACAGAGCACGATTTCAAAATTAGGATCAATGACGAGGAGCACTTGGTACACCTGAAGTTTACAATTGCTAGCAAGAAGGCTCGGCATGAGGGTGGGGCTTCACGCATTGGAAAAAACGCTGCGAAGAACCAGGGAGTCTCGGTTGTTCGAGCAAAGCGTGAGTTGGAGATGAATTCGACGTTCGACAATTCCTACGACCCACGAGAACGTTGGTGGGGGGTTGAGGTTTCGTTTGAACCAGCGCTTGATGACATATTCGGAGTCACGAACAACAAGCAGGCTGCGACGGCATTTCGCAAGATGGACCTTGATGAGGATGCACGTAACGAAAACATGTCGCCGGGAGAGTTTCAGGACGAGTTGCGAGAAACTAATGATCCGCGCCTTCCTATCTACATGCTTTCGACGGAGATAAATCGCGTCTTGTCGACACTTCGCGACCAGATCAAACGGCAGGGCGAGGGCAAGAAAAAGAAAGGAGATAATGTACCTCCGCCAGGATCTGCCGAAGCGGTAGCTTCTGAAGCGATCAAAAAACGAAGAATCGAGTACGGAATTGAGGGCGAAAGCGACGAAGGCGAAAAGCTACCAACGGAAGTTCGTGAAGAGCAGCTGCAAAAAGAGTTTGAAAATCTCGACATCGAACCAGACGAAGCGAAGGAGATGGCAATTGATGCCGTCAGAAGTGATGTCAAATTCGTTTTCAAGGAAGGTCGCGTTCCCGGACCAGTGATGTTTGATACTTACTCTCGTGCGGGCAAGCTGTTTGTGGTTCTGAACGATCAGCACCCCGCGAGAGATGGTTTATTTGAGTTATTAGATGAAGAGAATGAAGATTCGTCACGCGCGCTGAAGTCACTCAAGCTACTTCTCGAAGCATGGGCTAGGCTTGAAGACGAAGCTGAAAACAAGAAGCGTCAGGTTTTAGCGGATGTGCGATCCGATTGGGGCCGAATTGCGAGAGACTTCCTCCAGGAAGCAGCAGACCGGGCATAGTTGATCAGTTTTGAGAGCGTATATGGATTTTGACCCGAAAAAGATCATTTCAATGATCGTGACACAGCGTTCTATGATCATTCAACTCTTGAGCGATCATGAACGTGGCTCTGTCTTCACGCCCAGGATCATGAAGTTGTGTCGGTCGGGTAGTGAAGCTGGTGTAGTTCAGCTTGCCCTGATGGACGATTGCTTGCACGCAATCGAATCCGTCTTGTTTTCGCTCAACGAGTCTCGGACCTTTGATCCGGTTGCACTGCATCGATTTCTAAAGCCAGTCGCAAGATTGTATGCGACGAAAGATCGGACGCTTTACTCCCGGTTCCGTGAGCTTAAGCAAAACGAGTGCGAGAGGTTTCTTGAGACGCACTACACGGATTGTGGGCCATTTGGTGGTGCGAACCGTCGGACAAAGTGGTCCGGCTTCCAACTCGCAAAAAATGCAGACGATCTTCGAGCTGATTGTTCGGGTTTGGAAAGCTATCGCTCCATGATTGTGGCCGTTGTCGTTCCGCTGCTTGATGACAGCGAGTGTATCGACGACGTGATAGAACTGGGCGGTCTTTGGTACGCCTTGCAGAATGAAATTGTAAAGCCTAGTTCGAATGAGTCGGCCGCCAGTGAGACGGAATCAGGTGGCTCAGTGGAGATGCTGTCGATAAAAACGGTGGATTTCGGAAACCCGTCCATCCTATTTGACATTGTGCCTGGTCCGGGATGCGCTCCTGTTGTGAAAGTAAACTCTTCGCACCAAGTTTTTCAGAACGGACGGACGCTTGAACTACTTTTACAAGCGTGGGCCGAGATGGAATTGAATGCTTGGGATCGTCGTAGGCAGCTCCTCGGGGACATTCGTTCTGACTGGGGGCGAGCCGCTCGCGACATGCTCGCGGACTCGGCAAGGCCAATATCCAAATGAGTTTGCTCTGGAATCCGCTGATTAATGCGATCCAACGCTGTGCCGATACTGGCAGCAGGCTGACCGCTTGCATCTCCGCATTTGCTACGGTGGATGCTGTGGAAGAAGTCTTGAGAGTAAGTGACCCGATCGAGTTCTACTTTGTCACTCGCTGGAGAATTTCGGAGCTCGCCATGGGAGTGTCAGATCTATCCGTTTATGAGTTGCTGAAGAGCGAAGGTATTCCGTTATACATCAACTATCAGCTTCACTCGAAGGTGTTCCGTTTTTCCGATGGAAGTCTTATCTGCGGCAGTGGTAACGCCACGAGTCCCGGTCTAGGACTCTCCGAACTTAACAACATCGAGACCGCGGCACTGGTACTCAAAACTACGCTGCGAGACGAGCTCGAATTTAAGAAACTACGAGACTCATGTCTTCGGGTTGATGACGACATCTACAGTGAGTTTTGTCAGGCGGTTTCAAAATGTCCGCCCCAGCCACCAATCCAGAGTGGTGACGCGGATATCTACGAACGGTATCGAGACGACAACCTGTATTTACTGTCCGATCTTCCTGCCACCAGTCGTCCATCGGATTTGATACGTGGAATACGAGACAGCGAACGCATCTCGAGTTTGTCTGAGCAAATGGTGATCGACTGCGTTACTTTTGGGGTTGATGAAAGTATGTCATCAAAAAACGCCATCGACCAATTGTCTGCTGGGTTTCGCTCGTCTCAATTCGTTCGGGTGGTGGTTGAGGAGATCAGGAAAGAGGGCTCAATGTCTTTTGGAGCGATGACTTCATTTGTTCACCGCTATTGCCGTGATGTCCCCGCACCCTACCGTTCAGAAGTTAAAAGGACAGTGAAAAAACTCTACAATTGGCTTTGCTACTTTTTTGAAGATCTGAGCTGGGATATTCCCGGTGCTCGATCACAGGTAATCCGCACGAGCCGACGCCGCTGATCTTCGGGACACTACTTCTTAGCTACGACTTTACAAGTCGATGACCGCGTAGCGCTAGACCTTCGTTTTGTAGTCGCATCGACCAGCCGCTTTCGAGCTCCCGAGCATCCGGCTCGGGAAGTAGGCCTAGACGTGCTTCCTGCCTTGAAAGCGTCTTGAACAACTTTGCCTTTGGATAATCATCGTGAACTAGCTCGTCTTTGCGAAAAAGCAAAGGTGGGTCTTGCCAATTTGAGTAGTCGAACATATCGATCGACAGCGTCGGTAGACTGACTTTGATTCGCTGGCGAAGCGGTGGATGCGGCAGCTTCTCAAAATTAGGATAGGATATATAGCTGACCTTTCCGGAGAATCGATGCAACTTGATGACATTGGCTTCGTCGATCTGACCGACGAGAGCGCGTGCGCAGCCTTCGTAAATCCGGAGCATTGGTTCGAGGTAGTCAAGCGAACTTTGGTGAAGAATCAGTGCATTGTCGACGAGTTGTCCAACCGTTGCCCGCTGGCAAGCTTGGTTAATTGCATCAGGGTCGCCGACTCGGAATAGCAATGCATCAGCGCGACCGCACGCGATCTTGTAGCCGCCAAGGAACGCCTTCACGTCATGCTGGATGGTGACCGGAAGCTTGGAAAGTGGTGGACGCTTTTTGAAACGGGCCAATGCAAGGTAGACGAGCAAGTCTTCAGTACGCTTTTGAGCGATCTCTTCCCAAGGCGATTCGTCGGTGACCTTCTGAATTAACCTGAAAGCACGCTTGAGTGATCCGAACCGCTTGATGATCTCACCGGTCTGTTCAAGCTCTTCTGGCGCGGGGATGCGGCCATACTGTGCCAGGCAATCCATGAACGGTTCAAGTACGTCTTGGTTTTGCTCGAACAACACTTCCGAGATGCGGCGTCGTGGAACCGATATTCGCCGATGGTAGCGGTTGGCAATGAACTGCTGCTTGGCTTGCTCGTCTTTAAAAACATAGAAAACGCCGGGAGCCGCCGAGATCGCATCCTCGCCAAGTTCTGATTCCAAGTACTCTCGTAGTTCATGTTGGTTGTAGTATTTCTGGAACGTCTGACGTGATGTCAACACGCCATCGCCGAATCGCTCTTGCTCCTTCTCGGGAGCGGCAAATTCAATTTGTGCTGCAACGGTCAAAAGGCCGTCGCACAGTGACCATGCCTTCCGCAGTGCTTGTGACCGTTCATTGATGTCCTCAATCACATTCAGAACGTAACTAAGATTGACGACTTCAGCCCGAGAAATAACTGCATCCGGGCGAAAGCTTGGATCCCAACCGGAGCATTCGATTTCCATGGCGGCGAGCAAGTCGAGATCTCGACCGTGCCCACATCCGTAGTCGAACATGGTTTTCGATTCGTCAAGAAGGCCATCCCGGAGCATGCACTTCACCGGGAGTGAGAAGCTCGCCCGCTTGATTGCAGTCCGATGGCGTTTAATCTTGACCGGTGTGCTGTCGTTCACGATCGCATCCTCTTATTGACCATGTGATGTCGCAAACCGTCCTCCTCGAACGTAGAATAGCTGAGAAGCACGATTCTAGCGTGTCTCAAGCACGGCGACGACATGCGAGTGAGCTCCATGAACCAAAACCGAAATCAAGCACTCCCCGATGGTATCACTCGGCCGGAGCTTCTCGCCGCTGCAAGCAAGTTTGACAAGCTCGGCCTGCCTGCAGGGTACAAACCGTCGCATTCATATGACGTCGAAATCGATGGCACGCTTTACCCACCACCGGCGATCGTTGCACTCGCTGCCGAGATGCTAACCGGAGCACTGCCAGAGCCTGGTTTCCGGGCGGGGAAAGGGACGAAGTGTTTTCAGATACTGGAAGATGCTGGCTTCTCAATCCTGAAAAAGACGACAGATGACTAAATTACCGAAGCGTTCGAAGACTTTCGGTGTCGGCAAAGAGATTGGCGGTGCGGTCTACGTTCACCGTTCATACATGGATGTTCTTCCAGGCATTGTTTCGGAATGCGTGGAATTGCTTGAACCCGAAACAGTCTTTTCCGTCGTGAAATATGCAGAAAAAGCTAAAACCGTAACCTTCATTGACAGCCCGAACTTCGATGAAGCCAGTGAACCCGTCATCGGGGACTTGACAACCATTACCTTCGGTGGAAAAGCGACGCGGCGCAAACGGTTGTCAGATCCGTACATCTATCATCACAAATGGCTTTTCGTCAAAGACGACTACACCGGATTCGACGTTGAAGAGAGCAAGCAGCACTCGCTCACGTGGCTCTCCCTCGACGGGATCGACAAGAAACGAATCGGAAGACGTAGCTACTGGCGGACGCATGTCATGCCAAGATTGTCAGCGGGCAAGGACAGGTGGTTGAATAGCACTGAGATGGCATCTCGACTCAATGTGTCTGCATGTGAGCTTTCGCATCTTCGCATTGCTGGGAAACTCCCGTTTAAGAAGCACGGCAACGCATATCTTTACCTGGTCGATGAAGTCAAGTAGCCATCCGTGCGATCGAGGCAATCGAGATCCGGCGAGTTGAGTAAGTTGTGGTTCGCTCTGGAATGCTCGTGGCAATCAAAACAAGAGTTGTTCTTGGTGAGCTGGGGCGACTTCGTCGTCGAACTCGGTGGTTGCGTCTCGTGCTTTCCGGCGTTCAATGAACGCTTCGATTTCGTTCTCGTAGGGGAACCAGTGGAACATGAGCTGGGTGTTCACTTCATCTGTGCTGGCCTTGAACGACTCGCATCGTTTTCGCATGTCCTGGAACATTGCACGCCACTTCTTCTCTTTCGCGACGGCTTCGGATTCCGACATCGCTTCGATGTGTTCCACCTTCAAGCGGAATGGGCATCCCGACTGCAGTTGATTTCGTCGTCGCGCGATGTTGGTGGATCGACCGATCTTCACGAATCGTCTGCCGAGGAACTCGCAGGTGATGAAGTAGACGCCAGAGTTCGACAAAGTTCGTGCTTCCGATTTTGGTGGGGAGCGGGCTATTCGCCTCGAGATCGATCAAGGCCATTCTACGAAGTCCGCTAGCTGACCAAATGCTGGCCGCCATTGCTCGCGATTTTCGTCCGGATTCTAGCCCAAGCGTGAGACGCGAAAGTCGATCGATGAGCCACTCGGCTACCGCGTCGGCGTCCTGCCGGGCTGGAACGTGAATCGGAAAAAGTTGGCCAGCGTTGAATGCACGTCTCATGTTGCTGGTCCGGTCTGCCGACTGTCGATTGCCAGTTCGCGGTCCGGATCGCTGGCCAGGTAGATGGACTGGGTCGGGAACGCGAAGTCGATATCAGCTTCGTTGAAACGTTGGAGCAGTTTTCGATTCACCAGCGTCGCGTGATCGAGGTAACTGAAGTATCCCCGTTCGCTATCACGTTGGATGCGATTTTCATCGCCATCCATCATGTACCAATAGTCGGCTCGCAAGTTCAGGTAATGCGAACCGAATTTATCAAACCAGACTTTCGGCGGATGCATGTCCAAGTTCGATTTCCCGTCGCCAATGACGTCGTCACTGGTCAAAATCTGCTGGAGTATTTCGATCGCCTCGTCGACTTTTTCTGGTGGCGTGTCGTAGGTGATCTGCACGTCCATGACGCGCCGCAGATACTTCCGCATGGACAAGTTTTCAACGGTGTTGTCGATGAACTTCATGTTGGGAACGGACAGCACTTCGCCGCTGAGCAAACGAATTCGCGTGACCTGCAAACTGACATCCTCGACCGTTCCGATCTCGCCTTCAAAGCGCACCCAATCACCGTCAATGAACGGGCGATTCGCGAAGATGGTGAGTCCACCGAACAAATTCTTGACTGCGTCTTGCGCAGCCAGCGACAGTGCAAGTGCGAAGATGCCGAATCCTCCAATCAACGCCATCACATTCCATTTGAATACGTTTTGGAACACGAACAACAACAGGACGATGGTCGCAACGACTCGAAGACCGCGTCTGACCACCAACGACATCATGCGGGCGTAAGGATCTTCGTCGCCGTAGAATGTGCGTCTTGCCCCTAAACAGGCGAGTTCGATCAGAGACACGATAAGATAGACGCCGGCCAGCACCAGAGCGGCTTCAATTATGTTCCAGCGAAACGTTGAGAGAGCCGGGTGCATGTAGATTTTTGCTGACCCAATCGCCGCGCCGAGCACGCCGACAAAGATCACGGCCGGAATCATGATGCTGGTCAAAATGGTCGTCATGATATCGTCGCCACGACTCTCACGTTTGGCAATGATCCGCTGAACGCCTTTGTAAATGAACCATGCGACCATGATGCCGCCCATCGTGAAAATCGCCGCGAGCGCCCAGTCGATGGCGGCCGTCTTCCGTACCGTCGGCTCAACAACGCTCAGAAACAACTGACCTTTGCGTTCCACGCGGGCACGCGGCGGAATCGCCTTTATGCTGTCCAACAGATCGCTGGCTCCGAGTGCGGTTTGGTCGCTGAATCGCCACTTGTCACCGTCTCGCACCAAGACAATGTGGCCATTGGGAGCTTCATCGATTGCTTTGTACGCCCAAGCACAGTCGATGCCACGCGGGAACAACTCGAATCGAGCAATGTCTTGTTCGGCAACCGTCTTTTCTCCTGGCAACGTACCGGGACTGATTTCGGGAAGACGATCAAACACGTGCAACAGATCTATCGCGACTTTCTCTGCGTCATGGATGTCTGCGGGCAAGGTGTTCAGTGCCCGTTCAAGCGGTTCCCGGCGACCCTGGGCGACATGATTCATCGCTTCGACAAAGGTCATCACCGTATCGCGTGGGCTTTTTTGCGAATTGTATTCTGGGGATTGGGCAGAGTGCCGGTGCCCGTTTGGCTTGAAGAGATCCAGCAATGCATCGCCGCTGGATTCCAACAATTCAAAGAAGCCGACCTGTGTCGAACGCGGACGGTTTCCATCGGCGTTTGATTGTTCGGTCGAGAGAGGCGATTGGGCCAACACAACTGATTGGAAAGCACCGAGCATCAAGGCGATCAGCGAAAGTCGCAGTAGCATGGAAAGTCTGTTTCATTAGGGTTGCAAAAAACCTCGCCGGTCAGCCGGCAAGGTTCGTTCGTGAATGAGTCAATGTTTGTCAGTCGCGAATCAGTTGTTCGACGTCTCGGACAAACGCGTGGGCTCCTCGCCAATCACTTCGCGCTCCAGCATTTTGCTGGTCAATGCGGACTCGCAGCAGACGTTGCCGTTGCCGGTCCGTTTGCATGTGTCTGCGTACTCTTCGCGATCGCCGACCGGCATTGTCTCGATCGGATCGAACGTGACCTTGCCGTCTCCGCTCGTCACTTCTCTGGGACCGTCCGCCGAATCAAACTCCAAACTGTTTGGCAATGTTGCCACAATTTGGACGTCCTGGTGATCGGCAGTTCCTTCATTCCAAACGGGATCGAATGCTTGATGTTCGATGTGATCTTGGAGGGACCTACCCCGGCGAACGCAAACGACGCGCCAACCGATTCGACAAGCCACCATGACAATCGGCTTGATGCCTTTCGGTCGTACGCAGTCTCGTCCCATGCGTCGAGATTCATCCCAAACGCAATCGCCGGTCGGAACGTAGCGTTGAAGGCTGCAGGAATTACATGTTGAGTAGCCAGAAACGGCTCCGGCTGAAAATGTCTACCCGTTGCCGGAGGGTGCCTCTGAAGGTCTGTACAGGCCGCTTGTTGTGACCCTTCTCGTTTTCAGCTGGACATGACTTTCCGCGGCTTCGGGTTGCGGCCGGCGAGATAGTCAGCCGGCTATGTGCCAAATCGTTCGGGCAAATCACGCTCATCCACACCGGCACGCAGCGTCTCGAAAACGTCATTGATGAGAACACGGCGGTCCGCCGGAGGACGTCTGACCGGCTACAGCACCAATGCAAGCGATTTCGGCCGTTGATTCCCGCACAAAACTGGCTTCGAAACCCAACATTGGTTGACATGCGATAGCCTGCTAAACTGCGATCTCCAAATCCTTCTGTTGATTGAAGTGACTAGCTAACTCGAGCTACCGATGAGCGAACAAAATTCTCCGCAGGTAGAACGGCACCAGATCGAGTTGTTGGAGGCGACGCTGGCTAGTCTCGATGATGCCGTCGTTTCAACGGACTCGTTGGGGCGAATTTCATATTTAAACGCCACCGCGGAAAAACTGACGGGATGTTCGAGTGAGGATGCCATTGGCAAACGACTTGAATCGGTTTGTCGCTTGATCAGCGCGAAAACGGGCGAGCCGGTCCATGAACTTTCGAAGAAGGTTTTGCGAGATGAAGAGTTAGTTGGATCTGACGACGAGAGCTTGTTCATTGCCGTTGATGGAAGCTCACTGCCCGTCGAGGCTCGTGCCTCGTCAATGCGATCGTCCGACGGGAGAATCGTCGGACACGTCCTTGTGTTGCGGGATTTGACCGAACGTTGGCGTGAAGCTTCGCTGATATCTGAACAGAATCGGTTGCTTGAGCGAGTTGTTCGTGGCGGCTCGGCCTCTGAAATATTGGATGCGATTTGTCTGGCAGTCGAGCAACACATTGCAGCAGACACGATCGCAACCGTTTTGTTGGTTGACGAAACTGGCACGCATCTGCGCCCGGCTGCGGGGCCGCGTTGCCCGGCCGAGTACGCCGCCGCCGTCGACCCTGTCTTGATCGGAGCCGATTGCGGGTCGTGCGGGACGGCGGCATACAGTCGACAATTGGTCATCGTCTCTGATATTGCAACCGATCCACTCTGGAAAGATTTTCGGCAGGCTGCTTTGCCCCACGGCTTAAGATCATGCTGGTCTGTTCCCATCATCAGTTCAGACGACTCCGTGTTGGGAACCTTCGCCGTGTACTCACGGCAGTCGCGAAGTCCCCGGGATCAGGATCTTCACGTGATGGAGTTTCTGAGTCGGACTGCTGGCATCACAATCGAACGCCAACGGAGTGAGGAGGCGTTGCGAAATAGCGAGAGACGCGCCTTGCAAGCCAACGAGGCCAAGAGCGAATTCCTGGCAAACATGAGCCACGAAATCCGGACGCCAATGGCAGCGATCTTGGGGCACGCCGATCTCTTGCTGTCTCATTTGAAAGATCCTGACAACGTTTCGTGCGTGAGCACGATTCGACGCAACGGAAATCATCTGCTTGAGATCATCAATGACATTCTGGACATCTCTAGGATCGAGGCCGGCAAATTGGATGTGACGTTCTCGTCATGTTCTCTGGTAGAGTTGCTATCGGACCTTTGGTCGATGATGCATGTCCGAGTGGAGGGAAAGCCGGTTGATCTTTGTTTTGATGCGGTTGGAGAGTTGCCTGAAACGATCCAAACCGACCCGCAGCGGCTCAAGCAGGTTTTCATCAACCTACTCGGCAACGCAATCAAGTTCACCGAGTCAGGGCACGTCAAGTTGCGTGTCCAGATGCTCGATCATGATGCCGATCCACGGCTCCAGTTTGATGTGAAAGATACCGGGATCGGTATCCCAGAAGAGAACCTGAAGTGTCTGTTCGAAGCCTTTTCGCAGGGCGATGCTTCTGTCACGCGAAAATTTGGCGGTAGCGGCTTGGGGCTCGCAATCAGCAAACGGCTAACCGAGAAGCTGGGAGGTGAACTAACCGTCGAAAGCACTGAAGGCGTTGGGTCGACGTTCAGCGTCCTGTTGCCTGTCGGTTCGCTCGATAGCGTCAACTTCCGCAACATCGACTGCGATCGACTCTCGCCTGATTTGGAGCCATCCAGATTTGAAATCGGACTGTCATGCCGAGTTCTGCTGGTGGACGATCGACGTGACATCCGTTTTCTGGCTCAACATTCGTTGGAGAAAGCGGGAGCGTCCGTGGTAACCGCTGAAGATGGTTTGGACGCGATCGGTTCAGTAGCACGAGCAACAGAATCGGGCGAGAAGTTTGACATCATCATCATGGACATGCAGATGCCGGAGATGGACGGCTATACCGCAACAGCCAAACTGCGATCGGCTGGATGCGAGTTGCCGATCATTGCGCTAACGGCGAACGCGATGAGCGGTGATCGGGACCAATGCATCGCTGCCGGCTGCGACGATTACCTTTCCAAGCCCATCGATACATCGATGTTGCTTGAGAAGGTTCGATGCTTGACCCAGGCGAATTAGGTCGACGATTTGAAGGTCCACGGGAATCGTTCCGTTTCAGGTGAAGGCTCCTAGCTGACCGCTTCACCTGGTACCTCGCAGTCTCCTTTTGCGAGCCCGATGCGTAGGTTTGCAAGCGTCCAGGGATTTGACTTGCACTTGGCTCTGTTCGTCGTTGGTTCCGTTGTCAATTTTGTTGCATGGCTTGGTCCCGATGAGCAGCGGTTGTGGCGCGTCAGTTGCTGTTCAGCGAACGTGCTGATTCCGCCACCAACGCTAAAAGGATGACAACAAGGGCCATGACAAAATCCAACGCAGTCAATCGTCGTCAATTCGCGCAACTGGGAACAGCTTCCTTGGCGGTCGCTGCTGGCACCAATAGTGCGAACACCGTTCAGAACACGAACGGCTATCCTGACACCCAACAAATCCAGCCAGTTGGCGGCAGCTCATTGAACAAGTCGAGCGACCAAGTGCCACTCGC
>TARA_R110002073_G_scaffold19891_5_pt1 | contig 41371 bp, 34 predicted proteins | sample TARA_R110002073 | Tara Oceans TARA_R110002073 (sample SAMEA4397174) | marine metagenome | biome: Polar Biome; feature: [DCM] deep chlorophyll maximum layer (ENVO:01000326); material: water (ENVO:00002006), including particulate matter (ENVO:01000060) such as... | depth 40 m
CATCCTGAAAGCTGGCGGCGCCTATGTGCCGATGGATCCGTCCTATCCCGCCGACCGCCTGCGCCATTTCCTGACCGACAGCGCGGCCCCGGTGATCGTCACCCAATCGGCGCTGATCGACGCCCTGCCGGAACATGCGGGCGAATTGCTGGTGCTCGACACCGATATCCGCCTGGCGCGGGCCAGCAACGAGAATCCGCAATCCGGGGCTGGGCCTGAAAATCTGGCCTATCTGATCTACACCTCGGGTTCGACAGGCCTGCCAAAGGGCGTGATGGTCGAGCACCGCAACGTGGCCAATTTCTTTGCCGGGATGGATGACCGCATTCAGCATGATCCGGCGGGCGTTTGGCTGGCCGTGACCTCGCTGTCCTTCGATATTTCCGTGCTGGAACTGTTCTGGACCCTGTCGCGCGGCTTCAAGCTGGTTCTGACATCGGATCAGGACCGGATGCTGGTCTCGGGCGGCTCCTTGCCTGTGTCGGACAAGCCGATGGATTTCAGCCTGTTCTACTGGGGCAATGACGATGGTCCCGGTCCACAGAAATATGAATTGCTGCTGGAAGGCGCGAAATTCGCCGATACCCACGGGTTCTCGGCCGTCTGGACGCCCGAGCGCCATTTTCACGCGTTCGGCGGACCCTATCCCAATCCGGCGGTGACGGGTGCCGCCGTGGCGGCGGTGACGAAGAACATCGCCGTGCGCTCAGGCTCTTGCGTGGCGCCGCTGCATCATCCGATCCGCATCGCCGAAGACTGGGCGGTGATCGACAACCTGACCGACGGGCGCGCCGGGCTGGGCATCGCCAGCGGCTGGCACCCGGTGGATTTCGTGCTGCGCCCGGAAAACAGCGTGCCGGGCAACAAGGCGGCGATGTTCGACACGATCGACAAGATCCGCCGCCTGTGGCGCGGCGAATCGGTCGAATTCGATCACAACGGCGAAACCCGCAGCGTGCAGTCGCTGCCGCGCCCGGTGTCCAAGGAACTGCCGCTGTGGCTGACCATCGCCGGCAACCCCGATACCTGGCGCGAGGCCGGCGAAATCGGCGCGAATGTGCTGACGCATCTGCTGGGCCAGTCGATCGACGAGGTTGCGGGCAAGATCAAGATCTACCACGAGGCGCTGCGCAAGGCGGGCCATGACCCCAAGGATTTCAGCGTCACGCTGATGCTGCACACCTATGTTGCGCGCAGCCGCGACCTGGCCCGCGACACCGCGCGCGAGCCGATGAAGACCTACCTGCTGGCCGCCGCCGGGCTGGTCAAGCAATACGCCTGGGCCTTCCCGGCCTTCAAGAAACCCAAGGGCGTGTCCAATCCCATGGATATCGACCTGGCCAGCCTGAGCCAGGATGAGGTAGACGGCATTCTGGATTACGCCTTTAACCGGTATTTTGAAGATTCGGGCCTGTTCGGCACGGTCGAGGATTGCTTGCGCCGCGTGGAGCAGCTCAAGGCGATTGGCGTCGATGAAATCGGTTGCCTGATCGACTATGGCATCCCGGTTCAGCAGGTGCTCGAGGGGCTCTATCCGCTGGCCGAGGTGTTGCGACGCTCCAATGCGCCCACGCAACTGGCCGAAGACGACTTTTCGCTGTCGGCGCAGATCCGGCGGCACGGTGTCAGTCATCTGCAATGCACGCCTTCGATGGCGCGCATGATCGTGGAGAACGATGACGCGCGCGCGGCGCTGGCCCGCGTCGATCACATGATGATCGGCGGAGAGGCGCTGCCGGGTGCGCTGGCGCAGGATCTGGCACAGATCACCGGGGCGCCGGTGCAGAACATGTATGGCCCGACCGAGACCACCATCTGGTCGACAACCAGCCAGAGCCGGGGCGGTGACGGGGTTGTCGGGATCGGCACGCCCATTGCCAACACGACGCTGCATGTTCTGAACGCGGCGCGAAACCCGGTGCCTGTCGGGGCCGAGGGGGAATTGTGGATTGGCGGCGCAGGTGTGGCGCGCGGCTACTGGCGCCAACCGGGCCTGACCGCGGATCGTTTCATCGACAATCCCTTTGCACCGGGGCGGATGTATCGGACCGGCGATCTGGTGCGCCTGCGCGCCGATGGCACGGTGGATTTCCTGGGCCGCGCCGATCATCAGGTCAAGATCCGGGGCTTCCGCATCGAGCTGGGGGAAATCGAAACCGCGCTGGACGCCCTGCCCGGCGTCACCCAAAGCGTGGTCATCCCGCGAGAGGACGCGCCGGGCGATGTGCGGCTGGTGGCCTATGTCACCGGCAGCGCCGATGGATCAGGCTTGCGCAGCGCCCTTGCCGAAACGCTTCCCGCGCATCTGGTGCCCGCGCATGTCGTCAAGTTGGAACAGTTCCCGCTGACCCCGAACAAGAAGATCGACCGCAAGGCGCTGCCCGCACCCGGTATCGTTCGCCCTGCCGTGTTTGAAGCGCCGGTCGCGGCCAATGGCGGCGATACGCTGGCCCGGATTGCCGAGATCTGGCGCGCGGTTCTGGGTGTTGGCGATGTCAAACCGACCGACAACTTCTTCCTGCTGGGCGGGCATTCCTTGCTGGCCGTGCAGGCGCACCGCGACATTCGCGAAGCCCTGTCGTTGCCCGGTTTGTCGATCACCGATGTGTTCCGCTTCCCGGTCCTGTCGGCGCTGGCAGGTCATATCGACGCTAAGCTGAAACCGGTAAGCCCGGTGCCGGCCACGGCAGAATCCGGCGCGCCAGATTCCGACGCGGCCGGGTTTGGCGCGCGGGCGGAAAGCCAGGCGGCGCGCGGGCGCCAGGATGCCATGTCACGCCGCCGGGCGATGCGCGCGGAACGGCTGAGCCGGTTGGGGTGAGCGCCGCAGACACCATCAGCCGCCGGCAATCGCTTGGCCGCATGGCGACCGGGGTGTTTGGGGCCTCGGCCGGGGTTGGCATTGTGCAGATCGCCGATGCCGATCCTGGGGCGCTGTTCGATATCGAAAAGCCCGCCATCGCCGGGGCGATCCCCGCGCGGCGGCGGGAATTCGCCGCTGGTCGGCAGGCCGCGCGCCTTGCCCTGGGGCAGGACACCGCGATTCCCATGGCAGCGAACCGCGCACCCGTCTGGCCTGGCGGCACAACCGGATCTGTCACCCATGCCGGGGAATGGGCGCTGGCAGTCGCTGGCGCGGCGGGTTCGATGATCGGTATCGATCTGGAACTGGATGAAGATCTGCCCGGTGACATTTGGTCAACAGTGCTGACCGACGAGGAACGGGCCTGGGTCACGGCGCAGGAAACACCGGGCCGGGCCGCGCGGCTGATCTTCAGCATCAAGGAGTGCGCCTACAAGGCGCAGTTTCCCCGCAGCGGGCAAATCTTCGGGTTTGACACGCTGGGTATCACAGTGTTTCCCGGCGATCGCACATTCAAGGCGGTGTTTCAGGGCGCCGTCGCGCCGTTTCGCGCAGGCGATACCATCGCGGGGCGGTTTTCAATCGGCAGCAGGCTGATCCTGACCGGGGTTTTCCAGTAACCAACGCGCCGCGTGGTCGCCCGCCCATCGGCCGGTCGCCAGGCAGGCGGTGAGCAGATAGCCGCCTGTCGGGGCCTCCCAATCCAGCATTTCGCCGGCGACAAAAACGCCGGGCAGGGCGCGCAGCATCAGCCCGTCTGTCAAAGCCGCCTGTGGGATGCCCCCCGCCGTGGAAATCGCCTGATCCATCGGGCGCGGCCCGGTGACCGGAACCGGCAGCGCCTTGAGGCGCATCGCGGCCTGCGTTGGGTCACCGGGCAGGGGGTTTGCGCATTCCAGCGCCAGCGCCAGCCGCGCGCCGCTTAGCTTCAACGCCTTGCGCAGCGTGTTGACGCGGGTTTCTCCCTGGGGTCGATTGGTTAGCTTATTCGCTATCAAATCAACGCCTTGCCTTGGAAAAAGGTCAATAAACAGCGGCGCGCCCCGGCGCAAGGCGCGGCTGACGGCATAAATGCCGCCGCCTTCGATCCCGTCGCTGGAGATCACTGCCTCGGCCTCGATCCGCTGCGCGCCACAGGTCAGCGCGATGGATTTCAGCGGCGCGCCGAAATGCGGGGCCATGTGGGGCGTCCAGGAAACCTGAAAGCCGATATTCGCAGGCTGGAAAGGCGCAAGCGGCACCCGATGCCGCGCCAGGATCGCCGCCCAGGCGCCATCCGACCCAAGCCGCGCCCAGCTGGCCCCGCCCAGGGCCAGGACCGTTACCGCCGGGTGCAGGGTTCGGGGGCCTTGCGGGGTTTCGAAACCGACTTCGCTGCCCTGCAACCCGGTCCAGCGCCAGCGGGTGCGCAGGTCCAGCCCGCGCGCCGCCAGATCGGCCAGCCAATGGCGCAACAGCGGTGAGGCCTTCATGGATCTGGGAAACACCCGGCCGCTTGACCCGGTGAACACTGTCTGGCCCTGTTCCCGCGCCCAGGACCGGACCTGCGCCGGGCCGAAGGCGGCAATCATCGGGCGCAGCCAGTCGGCGGCCTCGGCGTAGCGGGTCAGGAACAGGTCCTTGTCCTCGTCCTTGGTAATGTTCAGCCCGGATTTTCCCGCCATCAGCAGCTTGCGCGCGGGTGAAGGCCTGGCCTCGGCCATGACAACGCGCAGACCCGCGCGCAACAGGGCATCGGCGGCCATCAGACCCGCCGGGCCGGCGCCAATCACCAGGGCGCAGGAATTCTCAGGCGTCATAGCGGCGCCAGATCGCCGAATCGCCCAGCTTCTGGACAAACGCCTCATGCCGGGCCTTTTCGTCGGCGCTCAGACGGGGGGGCAGCGGCGAGGGGCGCGGCGGCGGGTGCCAATCGGTCTGGACCTGCGCCCTGTTGCCCTGGTCCGAGGTCGTGGACAGCGCGAAATCCGGCTGCCGCCCGCCCATCAGTTCCAGATACACCTCGGCCAGGATTTCACTGTCCAGCAAGGCGCCGTGCAGGTCGCGCGCGGAATTGTCGATGCCAAACCGACGGCACAGGGCGTCGAGCGAGGCGGGCGAGCCAGGAAAGCGGCGCCGGGCGATGGCCAGGGTATCGACCACGCCCTGGGTTGGAAGCTGGGGTTTCCTGGCCCAATCCAGCTCGGCGTTCAGGAACTTCATGTCGAAAGCCGCGTTGTGGATCACCAGTGTGCCGCCTTTGACGAAGGCCAGAAATTCGTCGGCGATCTGCGCGAACAGGGGCTTGTCGCGCAGGAAATCATCGCCCAACCCGTGCACCGCGAAGGCCTCGGGGGGCATGTCGCGCTGGGGGTTGATGTATTGGTGATAGTGCCGCCCGGTCGGCATGTGGCCTTGCAGTTCGACCGCGCCGATTTCGACCAGGCGATGCCCCTCAAACGGGTCCAGTCCGGTGGTTTCGGTATCCAGAACGATCTCACGCATGGGCGGTCCTTTGGCGGCGGATATCGGCCAGAACATCATCGACCCCGGCGCGCGCCGTGTCGAGGCTGGTTGTTTCGATCACGTAATCGGCGCGCCTGCGTTTCTCGGCATCGGGCGTCTGGCGGGCAAGGATCGTCTGGAACTCTGCCTCGGTCATGCCGCGCGCCAGAACGCGGGCGCGTTGGTCCGCGAAGGGCGCGCTGACGACGACCGTATAATCGCAAGCCGTGTCGCCGCCGGTTTCAAACAGCAAGGGCACATCGACGACGATGATATCGGCGCCCGGATGGGCCCGAATGAACGCCGCGCGATCGATAGCGACAAGGGGGTGCACTGCGGCATTCAGCCGGTCCATGACGGTAGGATCCTGCGCGATCAAGGCGAGCAGAAGCGGGCGGCTGACACTGCCATCCGCATCCATCACGCCGGGAAACAGCGCGCCGACAGCCAGCGCGGCGGGCTGGCCGGGGGCATAGAGCCGATGCACGGCGGCGTCCGCATCCCAGACCGGAAGGCCCCGATCGGCGAACATCCGGGCGGTGGTGGATTTGCCCATGCCGATGGAGCCGGTGAGGCCAAGAATGATGCTCATGCCAACAACACCGCGCGGCGCAGTTCCTCGTCAACCTGCGGATTGGTGCCGAACCATCGGTGAAAGCCGGGCGCGGCCTGATGCAGCAACATGCCCAACCCGTCCACGCAGGCGTTGCCGCGCGGGCGGGCGGCGGCCAGAAGATCGGTCTCCAGCGGGGCGTAGACCAGATCGTTGACGATGGCGTCACGGGGCAGGGCCCCGAGGTCCAGAGACAGGGCAGGACTGTTGACCATTCCAAGCGATGTGGTGTTGATCAGCGTGTCGCAGCCCTCCAGCATGTCGGACCGGTTTTCCCAGGGCACGGGGATCACCCCCGGTCCGAAGCGTTCGGCCAGGCGCTGCGCGCGGTCAGCCGTCCGGTTTGTCAGGCGGATCTCGGCGGCGCCCAGATCCTTCAGCGCGGCAAGGACTGCGCGGCTGGCGCCGCCCGCGCCAATCACGGCCACGGTTCGGGGGGCCCATTGGGGCAGTGCGCCGAGAATGTTGTGCGAAAACCCATAGGCGTCGGTGTTGTCGGCCTCGATCCCGCGAGGGGTGAAGGTCAAGGTGTTCGCCGCGCCGATCCGCAGCGCCAGTGGGGTTACGACGTCAGCAAGAGCCAGGGCGGCCTGTTTGTGCGGGATTGTCACGTTGGCGCCGACGAAACCCATGCGCGGCAACAAGGGCAAAAGCCGCGCAAAATCGTCCGGTGTGATGGGCAGCGGCACGTAGTGACCCGGCAAGCCGTAGCGGTGTAACCAGTGGCCATGCAGGGCCGGCGAGCGGCTATGCGCGATGGGGTCGCCGATGACGGCGGCCAGGGGGATTGCGTGGATCATCCCGGGATATCCTTGCGCTGGATCAGGATGGTCAGAAGCTCCAGCAGCGGCAAGCCCTGGATGGCGAAGAGATCGCCCTGAACCTGGGAAAACAGCCGGATGCCGGGGCCCTCGATCTGATAGCAGCCGACGCAATTGCGGATATCCTGCCAGTGGTCGGCGACATAGCGGTTCAGAAAATCATCCGAGAAATGCCGCATTGTCAGCCTTGGCGTGGAAACGTGGCGCCAGACGGGCTGTTGTTCGGCATAAAGCACCGCGGCCGTGTACAGCCGGTGCGTCTTGCCGCGCAGATGGTCGAGCTGCGCGCGCGCATCCGGCTGATCCACGGGCTTTGAATACAGGACGCCCTGGCATTCCAGCAGCTGATCACATCCCAGAACCAGCGACTGCGGAAACCTGGCGGCGACGCGCTGGGATTTGAATTCTGCCAGGGCATCTGCAATGTCATGCGGCGTGGCGCCGTCGGCCTGTAGCGAATCAAGGATCGCCGCTTCATCGATCCGGGCCGGGGAGACGGAAATTTCCAGCCCGGCATTGCGCAGAAGGCGCGCGCGAATGGCTGATCCGGATGCCAGGGTCAGGATTGTCATGTGGATAAGCCTGTGCGCGATGGGCTGGACAAACATGGGGACAACGAACCCCGTGGCGGTGATGGCGCGGTCATACCCAATCTGTCAAGGCGGCGGACCGCGTTTTTCCACAAGGGAGAAACCGTATCAACAGGCTGTGGACAAAAGCCGCACGATGCCCAACATGGGGGATTTGATCTGATAAGATGTTGAATAATATAGATTAACAGAATACCCTTTACAAAGACGGTTGGCCTGTGCGCTGTGGACAATTGAGGAATTGAGGTTATCCCGGCCCCCTACTACATCATCATCCTTTCTCAATTCTTTCTTTTATTAGGAAGAAGATCCCGCGCGATGGGCTTCGTCTGGCCAAATTGACATGCCCGTTTGATGGCGATAAAGAGACGCCAAGACGGAACCGTCCGGTATCCGTGTTTTCCGATGATAATCACATTTGGTCCGATACCAGCGGGTATCCTGGGGGTTTTCTCATGACCGAGAACCGATTGAATTTGTCTGAGCTGAAGGCGCAGACACCGGCGGCTTTGCTGGCGATGGCCGAAGAGCTGGAAATTGAAAATGCGCCGTCGATGCGCAAGGGCGAGATGATGTTCTCGATCCTGAAGGAACGCGCCGAAGAAGGCTGGGAAGTCGGCGGCGATGGCGTTCTGGAGGTGCTTCAGGACGGGTTCGGTTTCTTGCGGTCGACAGAAGCGAATTACCTCTCAGGCCCGGATGATATCTATGTCTCGCCCGACATGATCCGCCAGTTTTCGCTGAGAACCGGGGACACGATCGAGGGGGTGATCCAGGCACCGGGCGAAAACGAGAAGTATTTTGCCCTGACCAAGGTGACGCGGATCAATTTCGACGATCCCGCACAGGCGCGTCACAAGGTTCATTTTGACAACCTGACGCCGCTCTATCCTGATGAGCGTATGAAAATGGAAATCGAAGATCCGACGGTAAAGGACCGTTCCGCGCGGATCATTGATATTGTCGTGCCTTTGGGGAAGGGACAGCGCGCGTTGATCGTGGCGCCGCCTCGGACGGGCAAGACCGTTCTGATGCAGAACATCGCGCATTCTATTTCCAGCAATCACCCGGAGTGTTATCTGATCGTTCTGTTGATCGATGAACGGCCTGAAGAAGTCACGGATATGCAGCGTTCCGTAAATGGCGAGGTCGTATCTTCGACCTTCGATGAGCCTGCCTCGCGCCATGTGGCGGTTGCCGAGATGGTGATCGAAAAGGCCAAGCGGTTGGTGGAGCACAAGCGTGATGTGGTGATCTTGCTGGATTCGATCACGCGTCTTGGGCGTGCGTTCAACACGACTGTGCCGTCTTCCGGCAAGGTCTTGACCGGTGGTGTGGATGCGAATGCGCTGCAACGCCCGAAGCGGTTCTTTGGTGCGGCACGCAATATCGAGGAGGGCGGATCGCTGACGATCATCGCCACCGCTCTGATTGATACCGGAAGTCGGATGGACGAGGTGATTTTCGAGGAATTCAAGGGCACCGGCAACAGCGAGATTGTGCTGGACCGGAAGGTTGCCGACAAACGCGTGTTCCCGGCAATGGACATTCTGAAGTCCGGCACACGGAAGGAAGAATTGCTGGTTGACCGTTCGAACTTGCAAAAGACCTTTGTGTTGCGGCGCATTCTGAACCCGATGGGGACGACGGATGCAATCGAATTCCTGCTATCCAAGTTGAAACAGACCAAGACGAATGGCGAGTTCTTCGATTCGATGAATTCCTGAGGATCAGGGGGTTTTCATGGATACGATTGTCGCCCTGGCAACGGCGCGGGGCCGCGCCGGTGTGGCTGTCATCCGCGTATCAGGTTCGCTGGCGTGGTCCGTTTGTGAGCAGATCTGCGGCCGAGTCCCTGAAGAGAGGGTCGCGACGCTGACTGCGATGCGGAACGCCGACGGCTTGTTGATTGACCGCGGTGTGGTGCTCGTTTTCGGGGAAGGGCGCAGTTTTACAGGCGAAGAAATCTGTGAATTTCAGGTTCACGGCAGCGTTGCCGTGGTCTCGGCGATACTGGCCGCCTGTCTGGCGATTGATGGTGTTCGGACGGCGGAGCCGGGAGAGTTTACGCGACGCGCGTTCATCGCTGGCCAGATGGATCTGACCGAGGTCGAGGCGCTCGCGGACTTGATCGATGCGGAGACCGAGGGTCAGCGACGACAGGCGATGCAGATGCTTGATGGTTCCGCCGGAAGGCTGGTCGATCAGTGGCGCGAAGACCTGCTTGAAGCTTTGGCGATGCTCGAGGCTTCCATGGACTTCGCGGACGAAGAGATCCCCGACGATCTTTCAGAACTTGTGAGGGCGCCCCTTGAGCGACTGGGGGCGGGGCTTCAGAGTCAGATCGCCGGCCGAAAGGCGGCGGAGACGGTTCGCGATGGTTTTGAGGTCGCGATTGTCGGTAAGGTGAATGCGGGGAAATCGACGCTGCTTAATGCGCTGTCGCGCCGGGAGGCGGCGATAACCTCCGAGCGTGCCGGGACCACTCGGGACGTCATTGAGGTTCGAATGGACGTTGGTGGATTTGCCGTAACGCTCATGGACACGGCCGGGTGGCGTGAAACTGACGACGAGATCGAGCGGGTTGGGATAGACCGGGGGCTGGCGCGCGCGCGGAAGGCGGACCTCAGGATTTGTTTGTTGGTTGAGCCGGACGAGGAGCCGGAGGATGTCGTTTGTAGCAAGGACATCGTTGTTTTGGCAAAGTCCGATCTTCGCGGGCGCGAAGGAATTAGCGCTGTGACCGGGCAGGGCCTGGACTGGCTGATGAGTGAGATCGTCACCAGGCTGGAGATGACCACAAGGGAATCATCGGCATTTTCCAGGCAGCGGCATTTCGACAAGTTAGAGCGTGCGGAGCGATGTCTTGCGGAGGCGCTGGAAATGCTCGATCTTGGGCAGGGTTATTGGGAGTTGGTCAGTCAGATGCTGAGAGAGGCTTTGCGCTGTCTGGACGGTATTGTGGGCCGCGTGGATGTAGAGGACGTTCTTGGTCGTATTTTTTCATCTTTCTGCATCGGAAAGTAGGGAGCGTTTCACGTGAAACATTTCGACGTCGTGGTGATTGGCGGGGGGCACGCGGGTGTCGAGGCGGCGCTGGCCGCGGCGCGACGGGGGGCAGAAACTGCGCTGGTGACGTTTCGCAAGGGAGATCTGGGCGCTTTGTCCTGCAATCCGGCGATCGGAGGCATCGGAAAGGGCCACCTCGTTCGCGAGATTGATGCCATGGACGGGCTTATGGGGCTGGCTGCTGACTATTCCGGGATTCAGTTCAGATTGCTGAACAAATCCAGAGGAGCAGCGGTTCAAGGTCCGCGCGTTCAAGCTGATCGGAAGCGGTATGCAGAGTTTGTTCAGCGATTCGTTTCCAGGCAGCCCGGGCTCAGTGTCCTATGTCAGGAGGTCGTCAATTTTGTTGCCAATAACGGGGCTGTTTCTGGCGTCATCTTTTCTGATGGCTCGGGCGTTTCTTGTCGCGCCGTGGTCTTGGCGACCGGCACCTTTTTGAGGGGTAAGATACATATTGGATCTGAGACTCAATCGGCCGGTCGGCGCGGAGCGCAGGCATCCAACAGGCTGGCAGATCAGATCCGAGATTTTGGTGTTCGATTTGGTCGACTGAAGACAGGCACGCCAGCGCGGCTGGTGGGGGCTACCGTTGATTGGGACAGGGTTGGCGCCCAGCCAGGGGATGAGCGCCCTACCATGCTTTCCTTCTTGAGCCGGGCGCCTATTGGTCGACAGATTTCTTGTGGAATTACGTCCACGAACCAGAAAACGCATGAAATAATTCGGAAGAACCTATCCAAGTCCGCGATGAGGTCTGGCAACATCACGGGGGTCGGGCCCAGATATTGCCCCTCTGTAGAGGACAAGATTACGCGATTTGCGGACAAGGGTTCTCACAACATCTTTCTTGAGCCAGAAGGGCTGGACAGTGATCTGGTCTATCCGAATGGGATTTCCACGTCGCTTCCGAGGGGCGTCCAAGAAGAATTTCTGCGCACGATCGTTGGGCTCGAATGTGTCGAAATCGCCCAATATGGATATGCAATTGAGTACGACTATGTCGACCCGCGCACATTGACACAGGCGCTTGAAATGAAGGCGACGCCCGGGCTTTTTCTCGCCGGACAGATTAACGGAACAACTGGCTACGAGGAGGCCGCCGCGCAGGGGCTGCTTGCTGGAGCCAATGCAGCTGCAGTAGCTCTTGATCTGGACCCGCTGGAATTGACCCGACAAAACAGCTATATTGGCGTGATGGTGGACGATCTGGTAGCACGAGGAGTTACCGAGCCCTATCGTATGTTCACGTCTCGCGCAGAATACAGGTTGATGCTTCGGGCGGACAATGCCGACCAGCGGCTCTCTCCGATTGCTCAGAGGGTCGGGCTGCTTGGCGCTTGGCGGCAGCGCTTTTTCGAAGAAAAGCGGGAGAGGCTTTCAAGGCTCACGGATCTCGCGAGCCAAAAAGTGATTGATCGGCAGTTGGCCGATGTGCTTACAGGAAACAGCTCCAAGCGTGCCGCCAAGACGTCTCTGCTCGACATTTTGGGCCGCGCAGATGTAGATTTGGGCATCGTGGCCGATTTGGTTTTGGGTATCGGAAATTTTGAGGTGTCAGAGATAGAAGCTCTCCGGAATCATGCTTTGTACAAGCCGTATGTAGAGCGACATCGAAAGGAGATGGCCGCACTTGAGGGCGAGGGAGTGCGTAGGCTGCCTGCGAATCACGACTATTCTCGGCTTGTGTCTCTGTCGGGTGAGCTGCGAGAGAAATTGCAGGATGCTCAGCCCGCGGACATTGCTCAGGCCAGGGGCGTCGAGGGAATGACACCAGCGGCGCTTGCGATCTTGCTCTCAATTTCCAAAAGCGCGCAAGCTCGTTAATCATGGCTCAGCCTCGCCCGACTCTTTGCGACGATATGGATGTTTCACGTGAAACATGCGACAGGCTGAGAGATTTCGCGGATCTCCTCACGATATGGTCGGGGAAGATCAACCTGATCAGCGCGAGCACGGTGCCAACCATCTGGGAGCGGCATATTCTCGATTCAATGCAGCTTTTTCCGATTTCGGAACCCAGCGGCAGACACTGGTGCGATTTGGGAAGCGGCGGGGGCATGCCGGGGTTGGTTATGGCAATCCTGGGCAAGGAGCACAGACCGCTCACGTTCTTCACCTTAATCGAGTCGGATGCGAGAAAAGCCGCCTTCCTGAAGCACGTGATTCAGAGACAAGACCTTCATGCGCAGGTGATAACCAAAAGAATTGAGACCGCTGAGCCCCAGAATGCGGATGTCATTTCAGCGCGAGCGCTTGCCCCTATGGACAGACTTCTGGGATATGTTTTCAGGCACGGCGCCGAAGATTCCGCTGCGTTTTTGCTCAAAGGACAGCACTATCTGCGGGAAATGGAGGCCGCGTCCCGCTTCTGGCGCTTCAGTGCCGATCTCATCCAAAGCAAGACGGACGAGAACTCTCGTATTCTGAAGATAAGAAAACTCGAACCAAAGGACCGGCCGACATGAAAATCATCGCCATTGCCAATCAAAAAGGTGGCGTTGCAAAAACCACGACGGCAATAAACCTCGCGGCCTGTCTTTGCGAGGTAGGCCGAAAAGTGCTCCTGGTAGACATGGACCCACAAGGCAACGCGTCGACAGGGCTTGGGATTGGTTTGGAGAGGCGCAGCCAGACTGTGTACGATATGCTGCTTGGAGATGTGGAGTCCGATGCCGTGGTTATCGACACATCAACGGAGGGACTATCGATCATCCCCTCCACGACAGAGCTATCTTCATCAGACGTCCAGCTCCACAACGTAAGCAAAAGAAGCTATCTGCTAAGGGATTCTCTGGCAAACCCCGCACTGAGGCGGCTCGATTTCGATTACATTTTGATTGACTGCCCGCCGTCACTCAACCTGCTGACCGTGAACGCCCTTGTCGCTGCAGATTCAGTTCTTATCCCTCTCCAAAGCGAGTTTTTTGCGTTGGAAGGGCTGTCACAGCTCATGCTAACGATTCGCGAGATTCGCCAAACCGCGAATCCGAATCTGCGAGTGGAGGGCGTGTTGCTGACAATGCACGACCAACGCAACAATCTTTCGCAGCAAGTGGAAAGTGATGCACGCGAGACCTTGGGCGACTTGGTCTACAAAACCGTAATTCCCCGAAACGTTCGGCTGAGCGAGGCCCCTTCGTTCTCGGTGCCTGCCCTCAGCTACGATTCGTTGTCCAAAGGGTCGATGGCATACAGGGCGTTTGCTCTGGAGTTTCTGAATGGCAACAACGACACAAAGAGGGCTCTGGCCGATGTCTGAACGCAGGACTGAAAAACGCGGCCTCGGTAGGGGCCTTTCCGCTCTCATGGCGGATGTTGGTCTGGACCCGGAAAGCCCCTCCGGGGTCCGGGCGGAAGCCGCTGACTTGTCGCAGCTCAGGCAGGTTCCAATTGACGAGATTTCGCCGAACCCAGACCAACCCAGACGTCGTTTCAACGAGGCTGCGCTGCACGAGCTCGCCATGTCAATTTCAGAGAAGGGGATCCTGCAGCCTCTGGTCGTCAGGGCGGTATCAGGTCAGGCGGCAGGGTATCAGATTGTCGCTGGTGAGAGGCGATGGCGCGCGGCTCAAATTGCGCAGATGCCAAGCATTCCCGTGATCGTGCGGGACCTGTCGGATCAAGAGGTTCTTGAGGTTGCGATAATCGAGAACATCCAACGCGAAGAGCTGAATGCGATTGAGGAGGCGACAGGATATCGGCAGCTGATTGAGCGGTTTGGGCACACGCAGGACAAGATCGCAGAGGCGCTCGGAAAAAGCCGGAGCCACATAGCAAATCTGCTGAGGCTACTCAACCTGCCTGACGGCGTTCAGAACATGGTAACTTCGGGCACGCTAACCGCAGGGCACGCACGCGCATTGGTGACCGCTGAAAACCCGCTGGCGCTGGCTCAACAAGTGGTCGGCAAGGGGCTATCGGTTCGCGAGACCGAGCGGCTCGCCAGGCACGTGTCGAACAAAGGGAATTCCGAGGCGTTCAGGAACCCGCAGAAGGACGCAGACACCCGCGCGTTGGAGGAAGACCTTTCAGCGAATCTTGGGATGTCAGTCGTCATCGACCACCGCGCTGGCGGCGAGGGGAGGCTCACCATTCAATACAAGGAACTTGAGCAGCTGGACCAGCTGTGCCAGCTACTTTCGTCGGCGCGCTAATTGTCGGGCAGCAGTGCTTTCAGAACCTGATTGAGCAACGGTCGTCCGGCGCGAGTTGCGCCCATTCTTCGCTCGCTCCGCCAGACAAGCCCCAGGTCTTCTAGATGCTGCGATCTGGGGAAAATCGCTGAAAGCGAAATCATGCGGTTCAACCTTTTCAAATCAACACCGTCAGCCGTTCTCATCCCCATGACAAGATATTCTGTGGCCTGTTCTCGTTGCGTCAGGGCCGCACGGCTATCGATGGCCGAATCTCCTTTCAGGGCCCTGGCCAGCCAGCCAGCCGGAGCCCTTTCCTGTTCGGTGGCGATTCGATGGCCATCAAGCGTTAGGCGTCCATGGGCTCCGGGCCCAATTCCCACATAGTCACCTGCGCTCCAATACAGATTATTATGCACCGACTCCTGACCTGGAATGGCGTGATTGGATATCTCGTATGCTGGTAATCCCCAACGCTCACAGGTGTCTTGGGTTCGCTCGTAGAGATCCGCACCAAGATTTTCATCCGGCAGGCCGCGCAACCTGTCTTTGGAGTAAAGGTCACCAAACGCGGTGCCGTCTTCGATTGTGAGCTGATACAGCGAGAGGTGGCTCGGGCTCATTTGCACGGCCTCCCGCAGCTCGGCCGACCAGTCGGCCAGAGACTGGTGCTGTCGCGCATATATCAGATCAAAGCTGGCGCGCTCGAAGACGCTATTGGCAATGTCCCATGCCTTGCGGGCCATTTTTGTTGAGTGAAGCCGACCGAGGCGCCGAAGGGCGCCGTCATTCAATGCCTGGACACCCAGGGAAACCCTGTTGATACCAGCGCCCGCAAAGTCGACAAATCTGGCCAGCTCGACCGAGCTCGGATTTGCCTCGAGCGTGATCTCAATCGAGTTCCGGAAGCGCCACTGCTTTCGTGCGGCCTCAAGTATTCTGCTGGCGGTCGCGGGATTCATCAGCGACGGCGTTCCGCCACCGAAAAAGACGCTATCCAGGGTCCGCCCTCGCGTGCTCCGCCCTATCCGTTCGATCTCAAGCTCAAAAGCTTTCGCCCACCGCTCTTGGTTGACATCGGCCGAAACGTAGCTGTTGAAGTCGCAATAGGGGCACTTTGCAGCGCAGAATGGCCAATGAACATACAGGCCAAAGCCCGTAACCGGTGGGGCGCTCAGGTCGGAATTGGCGGGTGCATGTTTCACGTGAAACATCTGGCCAGCAGCATCTCTAACGCGCGCGCCCGGTGGCTGATCTTGTTTTTTTCTTCCGGGGACATTTCAGCGAATGTCAGACCGCGGGCCTCGGGTACAAACATCGGGTCATATCCGTGACCATCGGCGCCGCGGATCGGCCACACCAATTCGCCGACGACAGAGCCCTTAAACACCTCATCATGACCGTCCGGCCATGCAAGCACCAAGACACACTGAAACCGAGCCACCCAAGGGGCAGCCGCACCAGCCGCGGCCAAGGCTTTCCGCGTTCGCGCCATGGCGACAGCAAAATCCCGCGCGCCATCAACCTCGGCCCAATCGGCCGTGTAGACACCCGGTGCTCCGCCAAGCACGTCAACACACAACCCACTGTCATCTGCCAACGCCGGCAATCCGGTCGCGCTCGCAGCGCTATGGGCTTTGATGCGCGCGTTGCCGACAAATGTATCCTCTGTCTCGGCCGGCTCAGCCAATCCAAGCTCCGCCGAGGATACAATCTCGATCCCGCGAGGTTCGAGCAGCTGCCGCATCTCCTCCAGCTTGCCCGCGTTATGCGTCGCAAACAGCAGCCTTCGCCCTTCAAGCCGCCGTGTCATCTGGCAACACCCTGTGCCGCACTCAATTCTGCTGAACCTTTCGCAGCCAGATCCAGCATCGACTGGAGCTCGTCGCGCCCGAAGACGCTGCCTTCACCGGACATCTGCACTTCAATCAACCTGTCGTTCCCAAGCATCACGAAATTCCCGTCGACGCCAGCGGCGCTGTCCTCACTGTAGTCCAGGTCCAAGACCGGCTGCCCGCCGTAGATCCCGCAGGACACAGCGGTTACCTGCCCAATAATTGGATCGGTCTTGATCTGACCCGCCGCCATCAGGACATTTACCGCCTGTCGCAGCGCAACCCAGCCTCCCGTAATCGCAGCGCAGCGCGTGCCGCCATCGGCTTGAAGAACATCGCAGTCGATCGTGATCTGACGCTCACCAAGGGCCGAACGGTCAATTCCCGCACGCAGTGATCTTCCAATAAGCCGTTGAATTTCAACGGTTCTTCCGCCTTGCTTGCCGGTCGCCGCCTCTCGCCTGTTGCGGGTGTTGGTGGCGCGCGGCAGCATCCCGTATTCTGCGGTAACCCAGCCCAAACCAGTATTTCGCAAGAAAGGGGGCGTGCGGTCCTCGACCGAGGCAGAACACAGGACATGCGTATTGCCCACCTTGATAAGACACGAACCCTCAGCGTGCCGCATCACGTCGGTTTCGATTGAAACCACGCGCATTTCATCTAACTTTCTACCAGAGGGGCGCATTCCAGCATCCTTTTCCAAGTTTGATGCCCAGTTACACGCGCAGAACCCGGTCTTGCAACCGGATCGCGCAGAAACAGACATGGCAAGACATGACAAAGCCCAGCACTGCACCCACGATCCTGGACCTCAATCAACGCACGCGCGAGGTCTTTCGCCGTGTCGTCGAATCCTATCTTGAAACGGGCATTCCGGTTGGCTCACGAACGCTGACCCGAGACTTCAGCGAGGACGTTTCGGCTGCTACAATCCGCAATGTCATGCAGGACCTCGAATATATGGGCCTGCTCAAAAGCCCCCACGTCTCCGCCGGTCGGGTCCCCACACAATCGGGGCTGCGCCTCTTTGTCGATGGCCTGCTCGAGGTGGACAGTGTCAACGCCACCGATCGCCAGAAGCTCGAAGCGACACGCCTGTCGAATGAGCGGGACCTGACAACAATGCTCGACAATGTCGGCAATGCGCTGTCATCGATCACCAAGGGCGCCAGCCTCGTCCTGACCCCGAAACACGAAGCGCCGATCCGCCATATAGAGTTCGTCCCCATCGCCTCCGATCGCGCTCTGGTCGTGTTGGTTTTCGCGGATGGTCAGGTGGAAAACCGTCTTTTCAATCCGCCGCCCGGCCTCCTGCCCTCCGCGTTGCGCGAAGCCGTGAACTTCATCAACGCCTTTGCCAGCGGCCTCACTCTCAGCGACCTGCGTATCCGCCTGCGAACGGAAATCACCAGGCACCGACAGGAAATCGATCAGATCGCCGGCGACCTGGTCGAACGCGGCATGGCCATCTGGGAGGAAGAGGGAGAGCAGAACGAACGCCTGATCGTGCGCGGGCGCTCCAATCTTCTTGACCAGACCGACGCCGACAGCCTTCAAGTCATCCGCGAACTCTTCGATGACCTCGAGCGAAAGCGCGACATCGCCGAGGTTCTGGAGCTGACCGAAAGCGGCGACGGTGTGCGCATCTTTATCGGCGCGGAAAACAGGCTTTTTTCACTAACGGGTAGCACTTTGGTCGTTTCTCCTTATATGAACGCCGACAGCAAGATTATCGGCGCCGTCGGCGTGATCGGGCCAACCCGCCTGAATTACGGTCGCATCGTTCCGATAGTCGATTATACAGCGCAATTGGTCGGTCGCATGTTGACCGATCTGGGGTCTGAGTAAGACGAGGAAGACATGGCAGAGCCACAAGAAAATCCGGCCGACCCGCAAGTTGACGCCGAGCATGAGACAATCGATGAAGCCATCGATCCGGCAGCGCAACTGGAACAGGCCTATGCCGCGTTTGACGCCGAACGCGAGGAAATGCGAAACCGATTGATGCGTGCACTCGCGGACCTGGAAAACAGCCGCAAGCGCGGCGAAAAAGACCGCCGAGAGGCGGCTCTTTACGGCGGCACCAAATTGGCCAGGGACCTGCTGCCGGTCTACGACAACCTCAGCCGGGCCCTGTCCCTGGTGGATGAGGAAACGAGAACCAAGGCCAAGGGCCTGGTCGAAGGGCTGGAATTGACCCTGCGCGAGCTGACCAACATCTTCGCGCGCCACGGCGTCGAAAAGCTCTCGCCGCAGCCTGGTGATGCGTTCGATCCCCACCTTCACGAGGCCATGTTCGAGGCCCCAGTGGCAGACTTCGCCGCAGGCCAGATCATCCAGATCGTTGCCGATGGCTTCCGCCTGCACGATCATCTTCTGCGCCCAGCGCAGGTTGGCGTGTCGTCAACACCTGCTGGCTGATTTGACAGCCCGGGTAGGGCGGGGTTTCACCCCGCCTTGCCTGACGGCCCGTCCAGCAGTTCCCGCATCTCATACAACAGCGCCAGCGCTTCCCTGGGGCTCAGCATATCCGGGTGAATCTGTCGCAGCCGCTCCTCGACCACCGAAGCCCTGGCGGCCACGGGCGCCGGCTTCTGGGCGGGCAGGGCGAACAGCGGCAGATCGTCGATCAGCGCCTCGGCGCCCCGCTGTCCCGCGTCGCCACGTTCCAGCATGTCCAGAACCTCGCGCGCCCGCGCAATAACCGCATCGGGCAAACCTGCCAACCGCGCCACCTGAACCCCATAGGACCGGTCCGCGGCACCCTTTCGGACCTCGTGCATGAACACCACATCCCCTTCCCATTCGCGCACCGCCACCGTCGCGTTTTCCACGCCCGCCAGACGGTCGGCCAGCGCGGTCATCTCGTGGTAATGGGTGGCAAACAGCGCGCGGCAGCCATTGATCTCGTGAAGGTGCTCCAGCACCGACCAGGCAATCGACAGACCGTCATAGGTCGCCGTGCCGCGCCCGATCTCGTCCAGGATCACAAAGGCCCGCGCGCCGGCCTGGTTCAGGATGGCGGCGGTTTCCACCATCTCCACCATGAAGGTCGACCGGCCCCGCGCCAGATCGTCAGAGGCGCCGACCCGGCTGAACACCTGGTCCACCAGGCCGATGCGGGCCGAACGCGCCGGCACAAACCCGCCCGCCTGCGCCAGAATCGCCATCAAAGCGTTCTGACGCAAGAATGTCGATTTGCCCGCCATGTTCGGCCCGGTCACCAGCCAGATCGCTGCCGCGCCGGGCCCATTGGGCGTCAAGGCCAGGTCATTGGCCACAAACGGCTGGCCTGCCTTCTTCAGCGCCGCCTCGACCACCGGATGCCGGCCTCCGACAACGTCGAAGGCGCGGCTGTCTTCCATCACGGGCTGGCACCAGTCCAGCCGGCGCGCCAGCTGCGCAAAAGCCGCCGAAAGGTCGATTTCGGCCAGGGCGCGCGCGGTGTCGTGAATCGGGCCGGCGGCTTCCAGAACAGCGCCGCGCAAGGCTTCGAACAGCCGTTTTTCGATCTCCAGCGCGTGCGACCCCGCATTCAGAATGCGGGTTTCCAGTTCAGACAACTCCACCGTGGTGAACCGCACCTGGTTCGCGGTGGTCTGGCGGTGCACAAAGCGCTCATTCAACGGCGCGGACAGCATCTTTTCGGCATGGGTCGCGGTGGTTTCGATGAAATAGCCCAGCACATTGTTGTGCTTGATCTTCAACGACGGAATGCCAGTGACCTTGGCATAATCGGCCTGCATCCGGGCGATCACACCGCGGCCTTCGTCGCGCAATTCGCGCGCGGCGTCCAGATCGGCATCCACGCCCATTGCGATAAACCCGCCGTCCCGCGCCAGCAGGGGCGGCTCCGCCACCAGTTGCGTGGTCAACAGGTCGGTCAGGCCCTCGTGCCCCACCAGCGCCATTGCCGCGCGTTCCAGCAGGGGCGGAATGGCCTCTTGTCCCAGGGCCTCCGCCAGTTCGCCGGCCTGACTCAGTCCCGCCCGCAGCATCGCCAGATCTCGCGGGCCACCGCGCTCCAGCGTCAGCCGCGAAAGCGCGCGATCCATGTCGGGAACGGCCTTCAGCGCCAGCCGCACGCTGTCGCGCAACCCGTCCGATTGCGCCAGCATGGCAACGGCGGCATGGCGCTCCTCAATGACCGCCAGATCGCAGGATGGACTGGCGATGCGGCGCTCCAGCAGCCGCGCGCCGCCAGCCGTGATCGTCCGGTCGATCGCCGCCAGCAGGGATCCCTCGCGCCCGCCGGCCAACGCTTGTGTCAGTTCCAGATTGCGCCGGGTTGCCACGTCGATCTGCATCGCTTCGCCAGAACGTTCGCGCACCGGCGAACGCAGTAGCGGCATCCGCCCCTTTTGCGTCATGTCCAGATAATCGACCAGCGCCCCCAGCGCCGAAAGCTCCGCCCGCTCGAAACTGCCGAACCCGTCAAGCGAGGACACGCCGAACAGAGCGCAGAGCCGCTTTTGCCCGGACACCGAATCAAACGCCGCGCGCCCGCGCTCAGCCAGTGCCACGCCCATTTCATCGGCCAGCGGCCGCAGGTCTTTCGCCAGGTCGTCCGGCACGATCAGCTCGCGCGCGCCCAACCGCGACAGTTCCGGCGCCAGCTTCACGCGCGGGCAGGGCATCACCCGCATTTCGCCGGTAGAGATATCGGCCCAGGCCAGCGCCGAGGCGCCGCGAACATCGCTCCATGCGGTCAGGAAATTGTGCCGGCGCGGCTCCAGAAGCGCGTCCTCGGTCAATGTGCCCGGCGTGACCAGCCGCACCACGTCGCGCTTCACCACCGATTTCGATCCGCGCCTCCTGGCCTCGGCGGGATTTTCCATCTGTTCGGCAATGGCCACGCGGAACCCCTTGCGGATCAGGCTCAGCAGATACCCTTCGGCGGCATGCACCGGAACGCCGCACATCGGGATCGGCTGCCCCTCATGCGTGCCGCGTTTGGTCAGCGCAATATCCAGCGCCGCCGCCGCCGCCGCCGCGTCGTCAAAGAACATCTCGTAGAAATCGCCCATGCGATAGAACAGCAGCGCATCGGGATGCTGCGCCTTGATATCCAGATATTGCGCCATCATCGGCGTGACGGCGCGGTGTGCTTCGTTCACTGTGCTCTCCGTGTTCAGCGCCGCCGACCCTACAAAACCCCCCGGCCCGCGAGAAGGGCAGAACCGCATGTTGTTTGGCTGATTGTTGGGCGTTATGCAGGTCAGGACTGGAGGAACCCGCATGTCCCGCAAATCCCGCATCACCCCGGAAGAGGCTCTGGCCTATCACTTTGACCCCACGCCCGGCAAATACGAGGTCGTCGCGACCACACCGATGGCAACGCAGCGCGATCTGTCGCTGGCCTACAGCCCCGGTGTCGCCGTGCCGGTCGAGGCCATTGCAAGGGATCCGGGCCTTGCGTTTGACTACACCGTCAAAGGCAACATGGTCGCCGTGATCTCCAACGGCACGGCCATTCTGGGCATGGGCAATCTGGGCGCGCTGGCCTCCAAGCCGGTGATGGAGGGCAAGGCGGTTCTGTTCAAGCGCTTCGCCGATGTGAATGCCATCGATATCGAACTGGATACCGAAGACGCGGATGAGATTATCAAGGCAGTGCATCTGATGTCTCCCACTTTCGGCGGCATCAATCTGGAAGACATCAAGGCGCCCGAATGTTTCATCATAGAGCAGCGCCTCAAGGAACTGTGTGACATTCCGGTGTTCCATGATGACCAGCACGGCACCGCCGTGATCTGCGCGGCGGGCCTCATCAATGCGTTGGAGATCAGCGGCAAGCAGATCCAGGATGTGAAGATCGTCCTGAACGGGGCAGGGGCCGCCGGAATTGCCTGTCTGGAGCTGCTGAAATCCATGGGCGCGCGCAATGACAACTGCATCATGTGCGACACCAAGGGCGTGATCTATCAGGGCCGGACCGAGGGCATGAACCAGTGGAAATCCGCCCACGCGGTCAAGACCGACGCCCGCACGCTGGAGGATGCCATGAAGGGTGCCGATGTGTTCCTGGGGGTGTCCGCCAAGGGGGCGGTGACGCAAGACATGGTGGCCAGCATGGCCGACAACCCGGTCATCTTCGCCATGGCCAACCCTGATCCGGAAATCACCCCGGAAGAAGCGCATGAGGTCCGCCAGGACGCCATCGTCGCTACCGGTCGGTCGGACTATCCCAACCAGGTCAACAACGTTCTGGGCTTTCCGTATCTGTTTCGCGGCGCGCTGGACATCCACGCCCGCGCGATCAACGACGAAATGAAAATCGCCTGCGCCCGCGCCCTGGCCGAACTTGCGCGCGAGGACGTGCCAGACGAGGTCGCCATGGCCTATGGCCGCAAGCTGTCCTTTGGGCGCGACTACATCATCCCCACACCCTTCGACCCGCGCCTGATCTACACCATCCCCCCCGCCGTGGCGAAGGCCGGCATGGATACCGGCGTGGCGCGCCGTCCGATCATCGATCTGGACGCCTATCGACTGACCCTGAAATCGCGCATGGATCCCACCGCCTCGATCCAGCAAAGCCTGTTTGCGCGGGCCCGTCAGGCGCAGTCGCGCATGATCTTCGCCGAGGGGGATGACGAGCGCGTGCTGCGCGCCGCTGTTGCCTATCAGCGCGCTGGTCTGGGCAAGTCGCTGGTCGTCGGCACTGAAGATGACGTGCGCCGCCGGCTGGATACCGCCGGTCTGAGCGACGCGGTGCGCGAACTTCAGATTGTCAACGCCGCCAATACCCGCCATCTGGACGCCTATCGCAGCTATCTTTACAACCGCCTCCAGCGCAAAGGCTTCGATCAGCGCGACGTGCACCGCATGGCCACGCGCGACCGGCACATCTTTTCCGCGCTGATGCTTCAGCATGGCCATGGCGACGGGCTGGTCACTGGCGCCACGCGGAAATCGGCGCTGGTCATGGACATGATCAACCACGTATTCGATGCCCGCGCGCAAGACGGCGCCGTCGGCGTCTCGGCCCTGTTGCACAAGGGGCGCATCGTGCTGATCGCGGATACCCTGGTGCATGAATGGCCCGAGGAGGAGGACCTCGCAGATATTGCCACCCGTGCCGCCAGCGTTGCGCGTTCGCTTGGGTTAGAGCCGCGCGTGGCCTTCGTCAGTTTCTCCACCTTCGGCTATCCGGTTTCCGAACGCGCGCAGAAGATGCACCTGGCGCCCCATGTCCTGGCCAAGCGCGGCGTGGATTTCGAATACGAGGGCGAGATGACCGTGGATGTCGCGCTGAATCCGGTCGCTGCCGCTGCCTATCCGTTCTCGCGGCTTACCGGCCCGGCGAATGTTCTGGTCGTGCCCGCGCGCCATTCGGCGTCGATTTCGGTCAAGCTGATGCAGGAATTGGCGGGGGCTACCGTGATCGGACCTATTTTGACGGGCGTGCCAAAGCCCATCCAGATCCTGCCCACCGGGGCTACCGTCAACGACATCATGAACATGGCCGTCATGGCCGCCTGCCGCATGGGCGCCGCCGGAAAATGACCGTCTTCTGCCTGGGCTCGATCAATTGCGACAATGTCTACCGGATGGACACGCTGCCCGCGCCGGGTGAAACCCTCTCGGCGCACGGGTTTTCGCAGGGCCTGGGCGGCAAGGGCGTGAACCAGTCCATCGCCGCGCTGCGCGCCGGGTCACGGGTGGTGCATATCGGTGCCATCGGGCAGGGCGATGCCTGGGTCGAGGATCAGCTTGTGCGGCACGGCGTGGCGCTGGATGCGATCGCGCGGGTCGCGCAGCCGACGGGCCACGCAATTGTGGCGGTCGATGCGCGGGGCGAGAACCAGATCATCATCTATTCCGGCGCCAATCTGGCGCAATCGCCGGACCTGATCGCGCAGACACTGGCGCAGGCAGTGCCAGATGACACGCTCTTGTTGCAAAATGAAACCTCGCATCAGGCCGTGGCCGCCGCGACAGCCCGCGCCCGGGCGATGCGCGTCTTCTATTCCGCCGCGCCCTTCGCGTTGGAGCCGCTGAAGGCGGTGTTGCCGCATGTCACGCATCTTCTGGTCAACGCCGGGGAAGCGAAGGCGCTGATTGACGCCACCGGGATCGCCCTGGCCGATCAACCCGTCGAGGCCGTGATCGTCACCCACGGTGCGCGCGGCGCCGAATGGATCACCGGCGGCGCCGATCCGATTTTCGTGCCGGCCTTTTCGGTCAAGCCTATCGATACCACAGGCGCGGGCGACTGTTTTGCCGGCGTTCTGGCCGCCGCGCTCGATCAGGGCCACACGGCGCACCGTTCCCTGACGCTGGCCGCCGCCGCCGCCGCGCTTCAGGTGACCAGACCGGGCGCTGCCGCCGCCATGCCGGACAGCGATCAGATCGGCGCCTTTCTGGCTGCGCGGTAATTTCGCCGCATCCTCGCCTTTCTTCTGCCCCGATTAAGGGTTCTTTCAGAACCTGGGCCCAGACTGGCCCGGTTGGATCGAAAGGGACGCCATGAACACGCAGGTCAAAACCACCGAACTGATGGACACGGGCCGTGCCGAACGGGGCGAATCCATCCATCTGCCCGCCGGCACCGGAATCGCGCTGGCCGTTCTGATCGGCTCTGTCCTGTGGATCGGCATTTTCGCGATCATGATGTAAAAAACGGGCCGCGTTTCCGCGACCCGGTGTCCTGACCCTTGCGACGGGGGCGCTCAGCCCTTGTCAGCCACCCGCGCATTGCGCGTAGCCAGCAACTTCAGGCGCAGCGCGTTCAGCCGGATGAAACCTGCCGCATCCTTCTGGTCATAGGCGCCTGCGTCTTCTTCAAACGTCACATGCGCCTCGGAATAAAGCGAATGCTCGGACCAGCGCGCCACCGTCCGCACCGACCCTTTGTAAAGCTTCACCCGCACGGTTCCGGTGACATGCTCTTGCGATTTGTCGATCAGGGCTTGCAGCATTTCCCGCTCAGGACTGAACCAGAATCCGTTATAGATCAGCTCGGCATAGCGCGGCATGATCGAATCCTTCAGGTGGCCGGCACCTGAATCCAGCGTGATCTGCTCGATCCCGCGATGCGCCTCCAACAGCACGGTGCCGCCCGGCGTTTCATAGACCCCGCGCGATTTCATGCCGACAAAGCGGTTCTCAACCAGATCCAACCGGCCCACGCCATGCTTTCCGCCCAGTTCGTTCAGCCTGGTCAGAATGCCCGCCGGGGTCATCCGCTCGCCATTGATCGCCACCGGATCGCCGCGCTCGAATTCGATCTCGACCATCTCGGGCTGATCCGGCGCATCCTCGGGGTTCACGGTGCGCTGATAGACGTAATCGGGCGCTTCATCCGCCGGATCTTCCAGCACCTTGCCCTCGCTTGAGGTGTGCAGCAGGTTCGCATCCACCGAGAACGGCGCCTCACCGCGCTTGTCCTTGGCAATCGGGATCTGGTTTGCCTCGGCGAATTCCAGCAGCTTGGTGCGGCTGGTCAGATCCCACTCGCGCCACGGGGCAATCACCCGGATCGATGGATCCAGCGCATAGGCGGCCAGTTCGAACCGCACCTGATCGTTGCCCTTGCCGGTCGCCCCGTGCGCCACCGCATCCGCGCCATGCTCATGCGCGATCTGCACCAGATGCTTGGAGATCAACGGCCGCGCAATCGAGGTGCCCAGCAGATACAGCCCCTCATAAAGCGCATTGGCGCGGAACATCGGGAACACGTAGTCGCGCACAAACTCTTCCCGCGCGTCCAGGATGTGAATGTTCTCGGGCTTGATGCCCAGCAATTCGGCTTTGCGGCGCGCGGGCTCCAGCTCCTCGCCCTGGCCCAGATCGGCGGTATAAGTGATGACTTCGCACCCGTATTCGGTTTGCAGCCATTTCAGAATGATCGAGGTATCAAGCCCGCCGGAATAAGCCAGCACAACTTTCTTGGGCGCAGACATGTGGAAAACTCCCATGGAATAAATCGCGCTTTGGCTACCGCCTTTACCCGCCGGGCGCAACACCCGGCGGCGATTGACAACCCCGCCGCACACCCGAACAATGCCGTATTGACCACAGGGCGCAGGAGGTTCCCGATGCTGGGGGTTCAGTTGTTTCTTCATTCCTTGCGCATGATCTTCGGCAATCTGGGGTCCGCCATCCGTATCACCATCCCGGCACTGGTCTGGATCGTGTTGATGACCCTTTGGATGATCTCTCGGTTCGGCACCACATTCGTGATGGCCGAATGGGGCAGCGCCATGCCCGCGGGTCAGATGTCGCAGGTTCCAGAAGGATTCTGGTCGTTCTTTCCCGTTGCCTTTATCGGCGGAGTCATCGCCTTGCTGTGGACAGCCACCGCCTGGCACAGGTTTATCCTGCTCGAGGAACATCCCGGCGCGCTGGGCCCGCAGTTCAACGGCGGCGCGATCATGCGGTATCTGATTTCAGGGCTCATTCTGTCCCTGGCAATTTTCGGCGCGGTGCTGCTTTTCGGCTTTGTCGGCGGCATGATCGTCGCGGTGTTCGCCGTGACCGGCCTTCCCCCCCTCCTGGTGCTCATTCTCTCCGGCCTGCTGATCTATGCGCCCATCATCATCATTTTCTACCGAATCTCACCCATCCTGCCCTCGGCCGCAATCGGCGAACGCCTGAGCATAGGCCAGGCATGGAACGCCACCCGTGGCGCCAGCGGCACCATGCTGGCGCTGGCGCTGGTGACGATTGTCGCGTCGGTCGTCCTGACGCTGCCGCTTGGCCTTCTGGCCGGAACCGCGCCCATCTTGGGCATTGCCTTTCAGATCGCTGTTCAGTGGGTCTCGTCAATGTTCGGCATTTCCATCATGACCACGATCTATGGCCACTATGTCGAAGGACGCGAACTCAATGCCTGACTCCCGCCCCGAACTTCTGCGCGGCGTGGTGCACCCATGGCACCATGACATTTTCGGCCACATGAACGTGCGCCATTACGCGCCGTTCTTCGATGATGCGTCGTTCTTCATGTATACGGCATTCAACATCCCCATAGACTGGATGATGTCCGAGCACCGCGTGCATGTCGTTTCCGCCAAGGCAGAAACCAATTTCATCGAGGAACTGGTGGCCGGCGACGGGTTCATCATCGATGGCGCCGTCAGCCGGCTGGGCGGGCGCAGCGCGACTTTCCACCTGCGGATGATCCATGCCGTGACCGGGGACTTGCACGCCACCTATGACCTGACCGAAGTGTTCTTCGACCCCAACACGCGCAAATCCGCGCCCATGCCGGACGCGGTGCGCGAGAGGCTTCAGCCGCATCTGGCTTTGCCCTGACACGACTTCATCTTGCCCGAAATACTCCGGGGGTGAATTTCGCGCAGCGAAAGAGGGGGCAGCGCCCCTCTTTGCGCCCCAACCCAAACGGGTAGGGTGGGTTTTCAACCCACCATCCCTGTTCGATCACAGCACATACCGGCTCAGATCGGCCGAGCGGCTCAGATCGCCGATGCTGTGCTCCACGTAATCGGCATCAACCGTCACCGCCTGCCCGGCGCGGTCAGGCGCGGCAAAGGACAATTCCTCGAACACCCGCTCCAGCACGGTGTAAAGCCGCCGCGCACCGATATTTTCGACCGTGCGGTTCACCTCGGCGGCAATCCGGGCAAGCGCGCGGATGCCATCCTCGGTAAAGGTCACCTCGACTTCCTCTGTCCCCATCAGCGCCGCGTATTGCCGGGTCAGCGCGTTGTCGGTTTCCGTCAGGATGCGCACGAAATCGTCTTCGGTCAGTGCGCGCAATTCCACCCGGATCGGCAGGCGCCCCTGCAATTCGGGCAGCAGGTCCGACGGCTTGGCCACATGAAACGCGCCCGAGGCGATGAACAGAATATGATCGGTTTTCACCGCCCCATGCTTGGTGGACACGGTCGTCCCCTCGATCAGCGGCAGCAGGTCGCGCTGCACGCCTTCGCGGCTGACATCGGCCCCGCGTGTTTCGGCGCGGGCGCAAACCTTGTCGATCTCGTCCAGGAACACGATGCCGTTTTGCTCCACCGCCTCCAGCGTGGCGGCTTTCACGGCGTCCTCGTCCAGCAGCTTGTCGGCCTCTTCGCTGATCAGCAAATCATGGCTTTCGGCCACGGTCAGGCGCTTTTTCACCGTGCGCCCGCCAAACGCTTTGCCGAACAGGTCGCCCAGGTTCATGCCCTGCGCCTGCATGCCGGGGATTTCCATCATCGGCAGCGACGGGCCCGCTTCGGCGATTTCCAGCTCTATCACGGTATCGTTCAGGTCTCCGGCGAGCAGCTTCTTGCGAAACAGATCGCGAGTGCCGCTGCGCGCATCCTTGCCGGCGATGGCATCCAGAACGCGCTCCTCGGCGTTGGCCTGCGCGCGCGCATGAACCTGGTCGCGCATGTCGTCGCGTGTCATGATCATAGCCGCATCGACCAGATCGCGGATGATCTGTTCAACGTCCCGGCCCACATAACCGACCTCGGTGAATTTCGTGGCCTCGACCTTCAGGAACGGCGCCCCGGTCAGCTTCGCCAGCCGGCGGCTGATTTCAGTCTTGCCGACACCGGTGGGGCCGATCATCAGGATATTCTTCGGATACACCTCTTCCTGCATCGCCGGGTCCAGCTGCTTGCGCCGCCACCGATTGCGCAGCGCCACCGCCACGGCGCGCTTGGCATCGGACTGGCCGATGATGAAGCGATCCAGTTCTGATACGATTTCGCGCGGGGTCAGGTCTGTCATTTCTTGATCCGTTCAACCGTCAGGTTGCCATTCGTGTAGACGCAGATATCGGCGGCGATGGCCATGGCCTTGCGGGCGACATCATCGGCGGGCAGGTCGGTTTCCATCAGCCCGCGCGCGGCGGCCAGGGCGAAATTGCCGCCCGATCCGATGGCGGCAATGTCATGTTCGGGCTCCAGAACGTCACCCGCGCCCGTCACCACCAGCAGATCGGCGCCATCGGTGACAATCAGCATGGCCTCAAGATTGCGCAGGTATTTGTCCATGCGCCAATCCTTGGCCAGCTCCACACAGGCGCGGGCCAGCTGGCCCGGCGCGGCCTCAAGCTTCTTTTCCAGCCGCTCCAGCAGCGTGAACGCATCGGCGGTGGACCCGGCAAAGCCGACAACCACATCCTGGCCCGTTCCGATCCGGCGCACCTTGCGCGCGGACCCCTTGATTACCGTCTGCCCCAGGCTGACCTGGCCGTCACCGGCCACGACAACCTCGCCGCCCCGACGAACCGCCAGGATCGTGGTGCCGTGCCAACCGGGGAATTTCTGTTCGGACATGCGAACCCCTTTTCATTGCTGGACCCTATATGGCGGCGTGACCCGTGCTTCACAAGCACCCGGGCTCTGGCGGGCCGGTCACGCGGGCGTTAGTCTGGCGCCATGATGCAGTTGAACACCCCCCTTTTCCTGCCGGATGCCGCCGCAACCGAGAACCTGGCGCGGGCCCTTGCGCCGCATCTGCGCGCCGGGGATACCGTGCTGCTTGAAGGGCAGATCGGCGCCGGGAAAACCCATTTTGCGCGCGCCCTGATCCAGGGCTTCGTGGCCGAGGACGTGCCGTCGCCCACCTTCACGCTGGTGCAAACCTATGATGCGCCGGGGTTCGAGATCTGGCACGCGGATCTTTACCGGCTGACCCACCCGGATGAAGCGGTCGAACTGGGCCTGACCGAGGCCTTTGAATCCGCGCTGTGCCTGGTCGAATGGCCTGAAAGGCTGGGCGCGGATCGTCCAAAACAGGCTCTGACATTGCGGTTTACCGTTCTGGATCATGGGCGCAGCGTGACCGCGCTGGCCGATGATCCGGCGTGGAAGGCCCGTCTGAAAGAAGTGCCCGATGTTTGACCCAACCTCCGCCCCCCGTGTTTTTGGCGTGCCCCCGGGCCCGGATTTCCCGCAGGTTCTGGCCAATGGGTTGCGCGCGCGCATGGCCGGCCGGCCGGCCGAGGCGATGGCGCGGGTCGAGGTGATTGTGAACACCGCGCGGATGCAGGCCCGGCTGCGCGAGGCGCTCATCCGTCAGGGCCAGGGCTTTTTGCCCCGCCTTCGGCTGATCGGCGATCTGGCGGGCGCCGAGGCAGCGGACACTGGTCTGCGCACGCGCCTGGCGTTGGCGCAGACCATCCGGGCGCTGCTGGCCCGAGAGCCGGATCTGGCACCCGGCAACGCCGCCCATGCGTTGGCGGACGGGCTGTTCCGGCTGCTCGATGAAATGCAGGGCGAGGCGGTTCCGCTTTCCGTGCTGGAGCGCCTGGATGTCAGCAATCATTCCGAACACTGGACGCGGTCGCTGCGATTCATCCGGCTGATCGGCCAGCATTTCGGGCCGGTCTCGGGCGGACAGGGGCGTTTGCGGCGGTCGATTGCGCTGCTGGCCGATCATTGGGCGAATACCCCGCCCGATCATCCGGTCATCCTGGCCGGGTCCTCCGGGTCGCGCGGGCCGTCCGCGCTGTTGATGCAGGCGATCGCCGGGCTGCCGCAGGGTGCGGTCGTGCTGCCCGGACTTGACACTGCGATGCCGCAGGACCTGTGGGACGGGCTGCGCGATCCGATGATCGGCGAGGATCATCCGCAATTTCGCTACGCGCGGCTGTTGCGGGGGCTGGGGCTGAAGGCCGGGAATGTCCGGCCGTGGCACGATGACCCCGGTCCGCAGCAACGCAATGCGCTGGTGTCCCTGGCGCTGCGGCCAGCGCCGGTGACGGATCAGTGGTTGCGCGACGGCCCAGCGCTGGGCGACCTGATGGCCCCCACGCGCGGCATCACGCTGGTCGAAGCGGGCAGCCCGCGGCAAGAGGCGCTGAGCATTGCGCTGGCCCTGCGCCAGGCTGCGGTGGACGGGCGCAAGGCCGCGCTGATCACGCCGGACCGCACCCTGGCGCGCCGCGTCACGGCGGTTCTGGACCGTTGGCACATCCGCCCCGATGACAGCGCCGGGCGGCCTCTTTCGCTGTCCGCGCCCGGCCGCTACCTGCGCCAGATCGCGGAGCTGATGCGCGGCGGCGTGACCGCCCAGGCCCTGGTGTCGCTGCTCAAGCATCCGATCACGCATAGCGCATCCGGGCGCGGCGCCCACCTGCTGCATCTGCGGGATCTGGAGTTGTATTTGCGCCGCAAGGGCTTGCCCTATCCGGACGCGGCGGCGTTGCGGCACTGGGCCGATGGCAAGCCGCCGCGCCAAGGCTGGGCGGCATGGCTGATCCGGGCGATGTCGCTGCCGGACGGACTGGCAATTCGCTCCCTGTCGGCATGGTTAGAGACGCATCTGGCGTTTGCCGAGCATCTGGCGCGCGGCCCCGAAGGTGGTGAGCCCGGCGAATTGTGGAAGACCGAAGCGGGGGGGCAGGCGCGGGCGATGTTCGATGCCTTGCTTGAGGTGTCGGACAGCGGCGGAGAGATGCCAATTGGTGACTATTCGGCGTTGTTAGAGACGGTTTTTGCCGGGCGTGAAGTGCGCGAAGGGCTTGAAGCACATCCCCATGTGATGATCTGGGGGACGCTGGAGGCACGGGCCCAGGGCGCCGATCTGATCGTTCTGGGTGGGCTCAACGATGGGGTCTGGCCCAGCGCCCCGCAACCGGATCCGTGGTTCAATCGGCAAATGCGGCTGGACGCCGGCCTGTTGTTGCCTGAGCGACAGGTCGGCCTGTCGGCGCATGATTTCCAGATTGCTGTCGCCGGGGCCGAGGTGATGCTGGTTCGTGCGACGCGGGATGCCGATGCCGAAACGGTGCCTTCGCGCTGGTTGAACCGGCTGACCAACCTGATCGCCGGCCTGCCCGCGCAAAGCGGCCCAGAGGCATTGGCGCAGATGCGCGCGCGCGGTGCGCAATGGCTGGCGCTGGCGGATGCCCATGAAAACCATCAGGCCGATTTGCCAGCCCGCATGACCGCGCGCAACCCGCGCCCGGCACCGGCGCCGCCGCCGTCTGCGCGCCCCCGAGAACTGGCGGTTACGCAGATCGAAACGCTGATCCGCGATCCGTATCAGATCTATGCACAGAGCGTCCTGCGCCTGCGCAGCCTTGACCCGCTATCGCCCGAGGCCGATGCGCGGTTGCGGGGCACGGTTCTGCATCAGGTGCTGGACGACTATGTTCAGCGCCATCCACCCGGAACACCCGGCGATGTTGACTCCTTCATGCAGGTCGCCGAGGCGGTTCTGACGCGCGAATGTCCGTGGCATTCGGTGCGGCTGCACTGGCTGGCGCGGCTCCAGCCCTCGGCCGCGGCCTTCATGGCGTGGAATGCCGGGCTGGCGGGGACCCCTTCGGTAACCGAAAGCAAAGCCGCGCTGTCGCTGCGTGACCCTGCCTTCACCTTGATCGGCAAGCCGGACCGCATCGATGTCACGCCGGACAATCAAGCGGTGATCTATGACTACAAGACCGGCGCGTTGCCCAGCAAAAGTCAGCAGACGACGTTCAGCAAGCAGCTTGTGCTGTTGGCGTTGATGGTCGAGGACGGTGCCTTTGCCGCGCTGGGGGCGATGCCGGTTGCGGCGGCGGCCTATGTCGGCCTTGGGTCGAAATTCGGCACCATGGACGCGGATGTGTCGCCTGAATCACTGGCCAGGCACCGCGCCGAACTGGCGGCCCTGTTGTCGGCCTATTTGTCGCCCGAGCAGGGATTCACCGCCATGCGTGCCGTGGAAAAGGAACGCTGGCGCAGCGACTATCACCCGCTGGCGCGCCGCGGTGAATGGCAACCGACTGATGACGCGGTCACGATCAAGGTGGGTGATGACGATGCATGAGGCCACCATGCGGCAGGTCGATGCGGCGGATCCGGTAGCCTCGACCTGGTTGTCGGCCAATGCCGGGTCCGGCAAGACCAGGGTGCTGACCGACCGCGTGGCGCGCCTGTTGCTGCGCGGCACCCTGCCGCAACGCATCCTGTGCCTGACCTACACCAAGGCCGCCGCCAGCGAGATGCAGAACCGCCTGTTTCAGCGGCTGGGCGAATGGGCAATGCTGCCCGATGCGACCCTGATACAAGCGCTGCGCGATCTGGGAGAGGATGTCGACGGTCAGCCCGATCTGCTGCTCAATGCCCGCCGCCTGTTCGCGCGGGCCATCGAAACGCCGGGCGGCTTGAAGATCCAGACGATCCACGCCTTTTGCAGCGCGGTTCTGCGCCGGTTCCCGCTGGAGGCCGCGGTTTCCCCGGATTTCGCCGAGGTCGAGGAGCGCAGCCTGCAAGAGCTGCGTGTCGATCTGCTGGACCGGATTGCCCAGGGGCCAGATGCCCCGCTTCTGACCGACCTTCTCAGCCGGTTGGGAGAGGATGCGTTTCAGCAGGTCTTGCGCGATATTGGCAAGCATAGAGACGCTTTTTCGGGCGAAATGCCGGATCTGAACGCGCTTTTCGGGGTGGCGCGGGGCGATACGGTCGATCAGGTGCTGGCGGATGTTTTTGAGGGGTCCGAGCTCGACCTGCTGGCCCGGGTGTTGCCCGTGTTGCGGCGGGGTTCGTCCAATGACGTGAAGCTGGCGGCTGCGCTGGCGCCGATAAGAACGCTGGATCTGGCAGCGTTAGAGACGTTTGAGGGCAAACTGCTGTTTCAGGGCGGCAAGACTCCGTTTGCCGCCAAACTTGGAAAGATCGCCACCAAGGCGACGCAGGCCCTGCTATCGGTTGATGATGCGGAGGCGCTCGATGCGCTGGCGCTGAGGCTGGAAGCCAACCGCAGCCGGCGGCTGGGGCTGGGGGCGCTGGACTCGGCGAGCGCCTTGCACCGCTTCGCGCGGGTCTGGCTTCCGGGCTTCGATCAGGCCAAGGCCGCGCGCGGATGGCTGGATTTCGATGACCTGATCCGCCTGACCCGCGATCTGCTGAATGACACGTCGGTTGCCCAATGGGTTCTGTTCAAGCTGGATGGCGGGATCGACCATATTCTGGTGGACGAGGCGCAGGATACCAGCCCCGAGCAATGGCGCGTGATCGAATTGCTGACGCAGGAATTTGCCGCCGGGCTGGGCGCCCGTGACGCGCGCCGCACGATCTTCGTGGTCGGGGATCGAAAGCAGTCCATCTATTCGTTTCAAGGCGCCGATCTGCAACGATTCGAGGCCACGCGCGCGGCGTTCCGGCAGCGGCTGACACAGGCGGGCCAGGGGTTGACCCTGTCCGAGCTCAAGCACTCCTTTCGCTCGTCGGATGCGGTGTTGCGGCTGGTCGATGCCTGCTTTGCCGCCGATCAGGGCGAAAACGGCCTGGGCGGCCCCAGCGACCATCAGGCGTTCCATCTGACCAAACCGGGGCGCGTGGACCTGTGGCCACCGGTGGAAAAGCCGGACAAGGACCCCGACCAACCCTGGCATGACCCGCTGGACCGGCCCGCGCAGTCCGACCCGGACATCGTTCTGGCCCGCGCAGTCGCCGGGGAAATCAGGGCGATGATCGATCGCGGCGAACAGATCGAAACTCGGGATGGCCGGCGCCCGGTGCATGAGGGCGATTTCCTGATTCTGGTGCGGCGGCGCAAGACCCTGTTCGACGCGCTGATCCGGTCGTGCAAGGCGCAGGGGCTGGAAATCGCAGGGGCGGACCGGCTGGTTCTGGCCGATGAACTGGCGGTGCAGGATCTGATCGCGCTGTTGTCGTTCCTTGCGCTGCCCGAGGATGACCTGTCGCTGGCCATCGCGCTGCGCTCGCCGCTGTTTGACTGGTCCGAGGACCGGCTGTTCCGGCTTGCCCATCCGCGAGGCGACAAATTCCTGTGGGAGGCGCTGCGCGGCGACCCAGCCCATGAGGAGACCCGCCAGATCCTGGATGATCTGCGCGATCAGGTGGATTTCATGCGACCGTTCGAGGTGATCGAACGGATCCTGACACGGCATGACGGCCGGCGCCGTATTCGCGCGCGGTTCGGGGCCGAGGTGGACGAGGCGCTGGAGGCTTTCGTCGATCTGGCGCTGCGCTACGAGCAGGATCACGTGCCGTCGCTGGACGGCTTCCTGGGCTGGCTTCAGGCGTCCGATGCCGAGGTCAAGCGCCAGACGGAATCGGCCGGGCGGCGGGTGCGGGTGATGACGGTTCACGGCGCCAAGGGGCTGGAGGCGCCGATCGTCATTCTGCCCGATACCGCACAGCGCAGGGCGCCGAACCCGGCGGATATCACGCCAATCGGAGAAATCCCGATTCTGCGCGGCAACAAGGACGCTGCGACCGAAATTCAGACCGAGGCCGAGGAAAATCTGGCAGCCCTGCGCGAGCAGGAAAACGACCGCTTGTTGTATGTCGCGCTGACCCGGGCGGAAAGCTGGTTGATCGTGGCGGGGGCCGGCAAGGTCGACGCGCCGGAGTGCTGGTATGCCAAGGTTTCGGCGGGCATGGCCGCGATGGCCCCGGTTCCGCTGGACACGCCGTTGGGTGCGGGCTTGCGCCACCAGCACGGCGACTGGCCCGTTGCGGCAGGCCAGCCCCTGCGTGCCGATGGCGCCGCGCCCGCGGCCTTTGCCTTGCCTGATTTGCCGCCGGTGGGCCCGCGCGACAGGATCCTGTCGCCGACATCGCTGGGCGGGGCGAAGGCGCTGGCCGGTGAAGGGGCGGACACCGACCTGGCCTTGGGCCGCGGACGGGCAATCCATGCGTTGCTGGAGCATCTGCCGGCGTGTCCGCCGGACCAGCGCGCGGCGCAGGGCCAGGAACGGCTTTTGGCGATGGGGGTCGAGGGCGACGAAGCCATGCTGTGCCTGACCGAGGTCCTGGAGGTGCTGAATGCAACCGAACTGGCGGATGTCTTTCGATCCGGAGCCCTGGTGGAAACCGCGCTCTCAGGGTTGTGGCGGGGCCGGCCGATCTGGGGGATCATCGACCGGCTTGTGATCGACGATGCGCGAGTTCTGGCGGTCGATTTCAAATCGAATCGGGTCGTTCCGGCCGTGTCCGAAGCAGTTCCGGAAGGGATCTTGCGGCAGATGGGGGCCTACCGGCACATGCTGGCGGCGCAATTCCCCGGGCGGCGCATCGACATGGCGCTGGTCTGGACGGCCACCCGTCAGTTCATGCCGCTGGAACCGGGCTTGACCGAGGCCGCGCTGGATCGCGCCGCCCTTGACCCTGCCGTGGCACCTTCATAGGTAAGAAGCATCACACATCCCTGCGCCCGACCGGCCGCATATCAGGAGAATGCCATGCCCACCGTCCCCGTGACCGACGCGACCTTCGATACCGAAGTGCGCGACAGCGAGCTGCCCGTTGTCATCGACTTCTGGGCTGAATGGTGTGGCCCATGCAAGCAGATCGGCCCGGCACTGGAAGAGCTTTCGGTGGAATATGAAGGCCGTGTGAAGATCGCCAAGGTCAATGTCGATGAAAACCCGCAAGTGACGGCGGCGCTGGGGATCCGCGGGATCCCGGCGCTGTTCATGGTCAAGAACGGCCAGGTCATCGCCAACAAGGTGGGTGCCGCGCCAAAGGCGGCGCTGGCCAGCTGGATCGAATCGTCGCTGTAAGCGGCGCTTCAGGCGCTGGCGCGCAGGATTTGCGCGCGCGATCCCGCCCTTGAGTCCTGCTCAGGGGCGGTTTTCTTTTTGGCGTCCTGCGAGAAGGCGATCATCAGCGCGCCGGTCGATGTGCGCCGCGCATCCACGGTCAACACCTCGCCATCGGTCAGGGTCATGATGCCCGTGACCCGTGGTTTTTCGCCCTGCACGGGGCGAGACAGCGCGCCGACCCGGGCCCAGAGCTGGGGGTCACTGCCAACCTCTTGCCAGTTTTCCAGGGCTTCGGGCAGGGTCACGGCGTTGATCGAATCTTCACCCTCCAACGTCCAGAGCTGCGAAAAGGCGGTGTTGGTCAGCACCAGCTGCCCGTTGGGTGCGAAAACGGCGATGGCCGCGTCGATCTGGTTGAGAACCGACTGGCTGGTGTCCATCTGGGCGCGCACATTGCGGTTCATATGGGTTTCCGAAGTAATATCCTCGATCAGGAAGGCCAGCGCGCCGTCAGGGTGCGGATTGGTGCTGACGCGAAAGGTCTGGCCCGAGGGGAGGGCCCAGGTTTCCTCGAACTCCCCCATCGGGGCGGCGGTTTCGATGTCCAGCAAGCGGCGCGCCCAGCTGCGATAGTCGCGCGGTTCTGGCAGGACGTGCTTGTCGCGCATCCGGTTCAGGAACCCTTCGATCCCCGGGCGCGAGAGCAGAAATTCGGTCTCCAGCCCGGTCAGGTCGGTCAGCGCGGGGTTGAACACCTGCAACCGGCGCGTGCGATCGAACACCGCCAGGCCAATGGGCAGCGTGGCGAAAGTCTTGGTCAGGGTCTGCACGAAGTCGCGCTTCGTGCGTTCGGCCTGATGCGCCTCATCGGCGGGCAGGGCATAGACCAGATGCCCGGCATCGGTGGCTACGCGGTTGATATCGAACCAGACAGCGGCGTCGGCATTCGTGTCATCGACCAGGCTGACACGCTGCGTCGCGGTCGAGTCCGCTGCCGGGAACAGCGCGGGAAGGGGCCAGGACAGCAACGTGCTGTCATCGGCCAGACGCTGCATGTAGGCGCGGTTGGCCCAGGTGACCTGACCGCTTGGGTTTTCCTGCCACAACATCAGGGGGGCGGCGTCGATCAACCCGCGCATCAGCGTCAGTTCATCGGTCATCGCGCGGTAGCTGAGGCGATCCAGAGTCACGGCCGCTTCGTCCGACAGGGTATCCACCAGGGTCACGCGCAGCGAGCCGTCACGCCGCTCTGCGGTCAGTTCCAGGCTGGAGCCCGGCTTTTGCGACGGCATCGACAGGCCCTGGCCCTCATCCAGGGCGGACAGACGCCCCTCGATCCCCGGAAAATCGACGCCGAGAAACGCCAGCAGCGCCGACAAGCCATCGGAATCCGAGTCAGTAAGAGCCTGAAGGATGGCGCGTCCGCGGGCGTTGGCATCGATCAGGCGCCGGCCGTCGAACAGGAAGGCGGGATCACCGCCGCCGACCGGCGCGCCACGCCGGGGCCGGCCCTGCCGCCCGAAGGCGGTGAGCAACATCAGAACAGCAAGCACGGTCAGCACCGAAGTGCCGACAAGGACAAGGGAGAATAATAGCGCCTCGGTCATGGAACCATCCTGCCAACAAAGCATCAGGTGCGTTCAAGAATGGGCGGTATTGGTTAAAGTGACGTTAAAGGCCGCGCTGGTCATGCCACGGGATATGGCGTGTTCTCGCCCAAGGGCCCGCGCGGGTCGGCCTCGACCGCTTGTCGGGGCCATGTGACCTCGGCCACGGCGCCGCAGCGGGGGCCGGAAAAGCCGCGCGGCCGGTGCTGGCCCGAGCAATTTGAGAACCGGACGGTGGCCCCGCTGCGCTGAAGCAGCGTCTTGGCGATGAACAGCCCCAGCCCCATCCCGTCATATTCCGGGCGCTTGTCGCGGCGGCGCCCCCGCAGATAGGGGTCTCCGATCCGGTCCAGAAGATGCACGGGATAGCCGGGGCCGTCATCGATGATCCGCAACCGGATGATCGTGTCCGACCATGTTGCCTCGACCCAGACGGTCTGCCTGGCGAAATCGACCCCGTTCTGGATCAGGTTGCGCAGCCCGTGGACGATTTCCGGGCGGCGCTGGATCTCGGGCATGCGGGCGTCGTCGGGCAGGTCGAAGGTATCGAACACCAGGCGCTTGCCCCGGTCGGCATGGGGGGCGGCGGCCTCGGTCACCACGGTTTCAAGCGGCGCGTGGCGCACATGCATGTCAACCTTGCCCATCTGCCCCATGGACCGCAGGATCGCCCGGCAGCGATCAGCCTGATCGCGGATCAGAATCGCATCCTCGGCCAGGTCCGGGTCATCGCGCAGGGCGTCGATCAGTTCGGCGGAGGCCAGCTTGATCGTCGCCAGCGGGGTGCCCAGTTCATGCGCGGCAGCGGCGATCACACCGCCCAGATCGGTCAGCTTCTGTTCCCGCGCCAGCGCCATCCGCATCGCCAGAAGGGCCTCGGCCAGCGCGTGCTTTTCGGCGGCGACGGACCGGGAATACAGTCCGATGAAGCTGATGCCGATCACCAGCGCCAGCCACAGGCCGACGCGGAACAGTTCGGGCAGTTCCAGCGTTGTCCCGTCCCACAGGCGCAGGGTCTCGTGCGAGAGCGCCAGCAAGGTGGCCAGGATGATGGTGATGATGCCCAGGATCAGCGTGCTGCGCAGTTGCAACGCGGTCGCGGCAATGGCGACAGGCGCGATCAGCAACAGCGCAAAGGGATTGGTCATGCCGCCGGTCAGGAACAGCAGCAGCGACAATTGCACCGTGTCGAAGGTCAGCGTGATCAGGGCTTCGGTTTCAGACAGCCGTTTCGAGCGCGGATAGACATAGGCGATGACCAGGTTGGCCAGCGCCAAAACCCCGACGACAACCATGCTCAGGCCCAGCGCAAAGCGCAGCTCGACGATCCAGTAGGCAACGAGCAGCGCCGCCAGCTGCCCGCCTGCCGCCAACCAGCGCACCCGTGTCAGGGTTTCCATCCGGACCCAGTGGCCCTGAACGTCTCGGTTCATAAGCCCGGGTGTCTGGGTATCCATCAAGGGGCCTGTTGTTCCGGGACGGGGGCCGCGCTATTTTATGCACCATCGCGCGGCGCATCAAGCGCCGGGAAATCAGGCGCGGGAAATCAGGCGCCCGGATGGGCGCGGAAAACCATGATTGCCATTCGAACAGCGCCGAATCCCGTGCTCATGGGTTTGACCTGACCCGAGCGGACGCTTAGATCGGTATCTGAAACAAGGGGGCACAGGCATGGCCGACGAAAGCGCGCTCGATCTGGGTGAAGATCCGTCGCTTCTTCTGGTGGATGACGACGAGGTTTTCCTCAAACGTCTGGCGCGGGCGATGGAGCGTCGCGGTTTTGTCGTGGATATGGCCAGCTCGGTGGCTGCGGGCAAGGCGTTGGCCACGGCTCGACCCCCGGCCTATGCGGTGATCGACCTGCGGCTGGAGGATGGCAACGGGCTGGATGTGGTCGAAGTGCTGCGCGCCAGGCGGCCCGATGCGCGAATCGTGGTGCTGACGGGCTATGGCGCCATTGCTACCGCGGTGGCCGCGGTCAAGATCGGCGCCACCGATTACCTGTCCAAACCGGCCGATGCCGGAGAAGTGATAACCGCGTTGTTGCAGCAAGATGGCGCGGGCCTGCCCGAGCCGCCGGAAAACCCGATGTCGGCCGACCGCGTGCGTTGGGAGCACATCCAGCGGGTCTTTGAACAATGCGACCGCAATGTCTCGGAAACCGCGCGGCGGCTGTCGATGCACCGGCGCACACTTCAGCGCATTCTGGCCAAACGCAGCCCGCGCTGAGGGCAGGCCGATCCGGCGCTGGCGCCCTACATGTCGTCACGCTCCAGCGCCAGGCGAAGTTCGCGCAGCACCGGAAGCACGGCGCGCACCCGTTCGACACCCAGGGTGCGGGTCAAGCGGGCGATGATCGGCGCGATGGCGTGCAGCGCCGCGTCGCGGGCCTGCCGACCCGAGGGGCTGATCGCCACGAATTTGCGCCGGGCGTCGTCCCAGTCGGGGCGGATATGCACATACCCGGCCATTTCCAGTTTGCTCAGCGTGTTGGTCATCGCGCCGCGGGTCAGGTTGAACGCCTTGGCCAGTTGCGCCGGCGAGCGTTCCTCGGTGCTGCGCGCCAGGTGGTTCAGGACCGAGAAATGCGACAGTTCCATCCCCCGTGGCAGCGTCTTGGCTACGCGGGCGCGGGCCAGCTGATCGGTCATGAACAGCTCGGCAAACAGGGATATCGCAAGATCATCGGTTGATCGCATGTCAGAGCTGCGGCTCCGTGTAGGGGCGGTCATGGGTCAGAGATGGCACACGCCCGCGTGCCCGGTCTACCTGTGACAGGTCAAGATCCGCAAATATCATGCCGGTTTCGGTGCCAGCATCGGCCACAACAGCGCCCCAGGGATCGATGATCAGCGAATGCCCGTAGTTCGCGCGCGCCCGCCCGGTTGTCGTGGGATGATCGCCGGTCTGGGCCGGGGCCAGCACGTAGCAGCCGGTCTCGATGGCGCGGGC
>TARA_R110002073_G_scaffold330110_1_pt1 | contig 41315 bp, 55 predicted proteins | sample TARA_R110002073 | Tara Oceans TARA_R110002073 (sample SAMEA4397174) | marine metagenome | biome: Polar Biome; feature: [DCM] deep chlorophyll maximum layer (ENVO:01000326); material: water (ENVO:00002006), including particulate matter (ENVO:01000060) such as... | depth 40 m
AAAAAAGAAGAAAAAGAAAAAAATATGCTAAATGAACCACCAGAAAACTACGGCAGTAGTTACAAAGACAAGTATATAGAAATACTAGAAGAAAACAGAGAATTGCAAAGAAAAGTCATCAACTTATTAGAAGTTAATGGCTCATTAAAAAAAGATAGTGAACCTATTTCTAATCAATAAAAATTGATGTTATGAAAAGGTTTTTTAAAGCTGTAGGAATTGGTATTATTTTTTATTTAATAATTTCTTGGGGTTTGTATTTATCAACTAACATAAAAAAAGTTGATGCTATGGTTTTTGGGTACTTAGCATTTATTCTATCTTTTTTTATATCATTTCTAAAAAAAAATAAAAAAGAAGAACTAAATATAAAACCTATAAAAGAAGAAGAATTTGTCGAAAAACTTATTGAAAGTTTTGATTTTGTTGTTACAGAAAGTGAAAAAGAGAATAAAAACGGAGTACCTAGAGAATCTTACATTGAAGATTTAGAACAATATGATCATTTAAAATTAGAAATAGAAGAAGATAATAGAATTATTGTTTTTTGGGAAGGTGTTGATATTGGTTATGTTCAAGATAGGTTTGTTAAAAAAATTAGTAAGTACATTTCACTTAACTACAAATTAGATGTTTATGTAAAGAAACTTTATAAAAAGCAAGGAAAACTATTGTGTATAGCAATTATTGAAGTTAGAAAATTATCTAAATTATAAAAGAAAAAGATATGAAGAAAAGTAAACCACCAATTTCAGAATTAACAGAAAGAGAATTGTTAGAAATTAGAACCACGCATTTAGCAGACATTAAAAAACATGTAAAATCAATAGACAATAGCGTGTATTTTATTTTTTGGTGTTTTGTTTTGTCGGCTATTGGCGCAATTGGTTTTTTCTTTTTCTCGTAAACTATCTATGATCTTAAAAACCAACATAAAAGAGCGCATTTTAGAATTTGCACATACAGAAGAAAAGTTTAAGCAAGATTTTTTCAAAAAAACAGGTTTAAATTATTCAAACTTTACAGGCACTAACAAAAATAGTGATGTAGGATCTAAAGTGTTGGCAATCATTTTAAAATATTATCCAAAAGCAGACATTAATTGGTTCTTAACAGGTATAGAAAATAATGAAGCCACCTTTAAAGAAAAATATTATTCGTTGCTGGAAAAAAATAACGTTTTGCAGAGTAAATTGGTTGGTTTTTTAGAAGCAAAAACAGTAAAAAGGTAGAAAAATCAATACATTCAAGGCTTATTTTTGGGCTAAATTTGGGCTAAAATAAGCACTATTTTAGAAATTAAAAATATTTAAAAGACTGATAATCAAAAAAGTAAATTAATAATAATCTTTTAAAAGAGTTCGAGTCTCTCCGCCTGTACTCTTAAAAAGCCTATAAACAAAGGTTTGTAGGCTTTTTTATCAATAAAGTGGGCTAAAAGTGGGCTAAATAGATTATTAATATTTACAACTGATTATCAATCAGATGTAAAAAAAAAATGTCTAAACTTCAAAATTCAAAAAGTCAAATATTTGTAGATTATGTTCCTGCAGAACTAAAAGAAAATAAAGACTGGCGCATTATTTTCTATGTAAAAAATCCTTATACTGAAGAATTAGAAATAAAAAGGCCCCGTGTTAGGAAATGTAAAAGCATTACCGAACGCCGAAAACTCGCTAAAAGAATGATTTCAGCAATCAATAAGCGTTTAGAAAACGGCTGGAATCCTTTTTACGAAAATAAAGGAACAAAGGAATTATCTAAATTAAATACCACTTTAGATATTTTCCTAAAAAGAACCGAACTAGAATTTAAAGATGGTAACTTTAGAAAAGACACGTATAAAACTTATAAATCGCAAATTTCTGTACTTAAAACGTATCTAGAAGAAACTCAGCAAATAGATTTGATGTGTTTTAAATTTGACACCGATTTTATCAGTAATTATTTAGATCATATTAGATATGTAAAAGGTGTGTCTGCTAGAACTAGAGATAACTACCTTAGTTTTTTAGGAACTTTAAGCAAATTTTTACTTTCAAAAAAGTACATAACAGCAAATCCAACTGAGCATTTTTCTAAACTAAATAAAAAACAAAAGCAACGTATTTTAATTCCAGAAAAACTAAAGAAAACAATCTTTGACTATTGGCAGAAAAAAAACACCGCTTTTTTAGTGCTTTGTTTAACATGTTATTACTGTTTAATTAGAAGAACAGAGCTCACAAAAATATTAATTGGCCACATAAACTTAAAAAACAACACCATCTTTATATCTGCAGAAGATTCTAAAAGTAGAACTGGTAAACTCGTTACAATTCCTAATAATTTAAGAAATGCTTTAAGAGAACATATTGAGCACCAACCAAAGTCTAACTATTTATTTTCGGTGGATAATTTTAAACCAGGAACAAAGCAATGTTATCCAGATAAGATTACGAAAAATTGGAATAACATGCGTGTAAAACTAAATATAAACACAAATATAGATTGGTATTCTTTAAAAGATACCGGAATAACTGATTTGTTAAAAGCTGGTGTTCCGCTAATATCTGTTAGAAATCAAGCACGGCATCATAGTTCTAATCAAACGGATCAATACACGCCTTTAGAAATGAAAAAAGCAGATAGTAATATTAAAGAAGCAGATGTTAAGTTTTAAAAAGTCTCAGTTTTTATAGTTATTTTATTAAAGTTTTTATTTATTGATTTCTTTTGGATTTCTTTAATAATATGTTTCTTGTTATATTTTGTCATTCCTTTTTTAATATTAAAATTTTCTGAAACAGAAGCAAAGAAACTATCCTCTATTATTTCTGAATTGGTTCTAAAATGTAACCATGTTTTCCATTTTTTGTAAATATCTTTAATTTGTAGGTTTCTACCCTCTAAAACTTCTACGGCTAAAGGCTCTAAACCAACCAAACCATTATATAAACAAAGCTTCATTGTAGTGTTTTCTGTAGTGTTTACTACTGTTGCTTTTCCATAAGCAGCGGAAAATTTTAAAGGATATATAGGCATGTTAATAGATACTACATTTTCTAAATTTGAAGCATTTGTAGAAGGTACTATTCCGTTTCTGTTTACAAATAATTCTTGTTTATCATCAAATTTTAAAGCAAACACTTTTTCATTATCTGTAAATCGGATAGGAATTGGTGTTTCATGTTTAGAATGATCATCATAAATAATAGTTGGTAGTAAATCATCTATATAATTTAGATACACTACGTTTTCTTGCACATTTTTATCTAAATTAAAAATATTTTCTATTAAGTTTACAAACGTTCTAAAAGTAATATTTGGCATAAAATTAGCCAATGAATAACTATTATTAAAAATATTTAATTTGGTTTCTTGGTATTCATATTTTACAAAAATATAATCTGCAATGCTTTTTACTTGTTCTTTTAAAATTAGAGAAAAAGTTACATACAAATTACTGTTTGCATCATCTACGCTAATTGTTAAAGTTTCTGAAATATGAACTTCTTCATCTTTTGATGACAACGAAAACAATTCGGTTCCGCCATGATCTATTTTAAGTTCAAAAAAGGATGCAACTTCTTTCGGTAAATCTAGCTTCAATTCTAATTTGTATGAACCATTAAATGTAGCAACAAATTGTTTTTTGTAAGAAGAATATATAATTTGCCCAGATATATAATTTATAGTTGGAGTTGTAAAATCAAAAGTATCTAATTGGGTTGTAGAAAATTGTTCTAAATGCGTTTCTGGAACATATACTATTTTATGATTAAAAACATCATCAACAAAAGAACCTTTTATCACTTTATTTTCTTGTGCATAGCCTACTTTTAAAATTTCCATTAAATAAGGCATCGGCATCATTATATTTTTATTAGAAGCTACAGAATTACCATCTACCGTTACAAATACATTTTCAATAAAATCTCCATCGAGTGTGTTATTTATATATCCTTCAAAATAACTGTAATCGTTGTTATTTACATAATCGGTGTCTTTTATTGTAACAAAATTATGAGTTGCATCTGGCCATTGTTTACTATTTTGTGTTTTGGCAAAAGCTTTAACATCTGCAACATTAACTTTTTGAAATGGCAAGGTGTTTAAAAGCATGTCATACACTGCAAGTGTTTCATAACCATAAAACAAAGTGATGTTTGCTGTTTTATTTACAATTTTAGAAATTTTTAAATAACCGGAATAGTAGGTACTGTTTTCTATTACCGTAACGTTAATTTTTGTGGGATAGTTACATATATTTTTTATATCTGAAATGCCTAAAGCAATGGCAATTTCATCTGTTAAAATAAGTGGAAATGGATATGAAAAAGATTTAGTTTGCTCATTTCTAAACATGTTGTTTTTTTCAACAATAGTAACGCCTGTAGAAGCTAAATCTAAAATATAGTCATTTATTAAAACTTTGATCATACAAATGCTTTCTTAAATGTTAATTTATAATCGTATTGATGTTCCCTGGTTTGGTAAACTTCTAAATTTCTGAAAGTTGGTATTACTTCTAATTTTTTATGATTTAGATACAAATACATGCGTTTAGATGATAGTATTTTTTCTAACCATTTAACTTCTTCTTCACTTTCTATATAGCCAGTGTATAAAGAAAATGTTTCGTTGGGCTTTGCTTCATATATTTTTTCATAAATATCTGCTTCTTTTTGGGTTTTTTGAGTGGCAAAATTTGCATTATTGCTAATAGATAAACCGCCAGATAACTCAAAAAACTCTGGTAATTGCCATTCGTTTTCAAAGGCTAACAGAATAGATTCTGCTGCTTCTTCTTTAATTTTGACTTTAATTTGTAAGAAATCAAAAGAAATAGTTAAAACATCTAATTCATTAATATTTAGTTCGTTTAAATTGATAAATGCGGTGTAAATATTACTATTTGCGCTCTCATCCGCAGTAATTGTTTTGTTTACAGCACCGCTTATTACAATTGCACCAGGTTTAATTGTTTTATAAATATGTAGTGCTAAAATTGCTTTTCTTGAAACTGTAATTTCAGAAGGTACATAGGTTAATTTATTTGGTGTAGATGGTGTTTTACCGTTTAAAAAATAAAGACTATTTCTTTCTACAGCATCTAACACAACGCTTGTAAAATAGTTTTTTTCATATCCATTAAAACTTAAAACCGCAGGTTTTAATAATGTGGCCCTTTTTGAAGTATAAACATCTGGTAATTCTGCGGATTTAATCATATTTTTACATTCAGTACCAATATTAACCGAAGCAACCCCTTTTATATAAGGTGCTTTTTTGTTATATAATAAAGAAAGTGTATCTGTAACCGCTTTTAAATCTACATCTAAAAAAGAATTTTCATTTTCAGAAGATAATTGAATTCTAACATCATCCTCAGAAAAATATAAAAGCCCATTATCTGGGATGTTAACTGTAGATGTATTTAATAGCAGTGTAACATATGTTTTTCTTAATATAGTGCCTGCTGTTACAGCTACTTCTGCAACATATAAGCCTTCTAATAAACCTGTTGCATCAATAGAAACAGAAATTAAATCAGAACCACTAGAACCTGTAGTTTTACTAAGAACAAGCCAAGTTTCTGAAGAAACAGCAGTCCAAACTTCAGAACTATTTAACGAAATACTTTTTATAGGGTTAAATAATGAACCAATATTTTTTACAAAATCTAATTCTGTTGGTGCAACATATAAATAATCATCTACAGTATTACCAGCAGAAACTACTAGAGAAATATTTATAATTTTGGTAGAACTGCCGTCATCTACAGTAACTGTTCCTGTGTGTGTTCCTGTTGCTAATCCATACGGATCTACAGAAACACTAAAACTGCCATTATTAGAACCTGTGGTTACAGAACTGCTTATCCATGCAGCAGAAGTAACAATTGTCCACGCATTTTCTGAAACTATTTGTGCAAGTTTACCTGAAGGCAACGCACCGCTTATTGTATAATTAAATGAAATATTTGCAGGAGTTACAGCTAAGAGAACTGTTTCTGTTATTGTTAAATTTATTGTAAAATCTGCTTCTTTAAAATAAACATCTTCTAAAGAAACAGGGTCTGCTTTAGGAGACAAAACTTCTAAAACAGCCGTATATAAACTAGCGGATAACGCACTAGATTCTGTTGGTTTTATTGCAAATATAGCGGTTGCTGTTGTGCTATCTACCTGAGTTATATCTGTAATAACCAACCAATTAGGAACATTACCAAAAGATATAACACTATAAGATAAATTAGAAAATGTAATTAAAACAGCAGTTGGTGCAGCATCAAACTGTTTATAATTAATATTTAAAGGATTGATAGATATTGTTGCAGCCATTTGATTATGATTTTGCGTTTTTTAAAGTGTTATTTAGTTCATCTTCTAATTTCTGGCGTTCAACTTCATCTTGTAATGTGTAAGTAAGTTTTAAGCCTTTATCTAAGTGAGTGTTTAAACGCCTAATTTCAATAGCTAAAAGATTGTTTTCATTGGATGATGTACTTGGATCTTCTGTTATTGATGGTTGTTCTGAAGCAGAACCCCCTTTTGCCAAACTAGAAATAGGTTTGCCTGTGCGTTTAGCTTCTAAATACTCAACAATTATTGGTACTTCTGGCATCTGCATTACAGGTTTCGGAATCATATATTCATCTGGATGAATCATAGCTAATTGTCCGCCAATACCATCCATACCGCCAGAGTAAGAACCATTAAAAGTGTGGCCGCCTTTGTCTAAAGATGATATGGCAGCAGAAGCAATATAAGCTACTTGCACACCTGCATTTATGTTGTTAGCTAAAGTTTCTTTACTTGCAATAGCTGTATTTATACCAACAAAAGGCAAACCTCCTGTTAATGGAGAAGCAGCAACAGCCTTCATGTTAGCAACTGCTAAATTACTTGTTATTTGTGCATTAGCTTTTTGGGTATTAATAACAATTTCTTTAATTGCCAACGCTTTTTCTAAAGCAAACATTGCTTTATAAATTCCAGATTTTTCTCCTAAAATATTTTTTAAAGAATACACGCCAAATTGCAAGGCTTTTGTTTTTGAAGCCTGTAAATTTTCTTCAGCAATTTTTAATTTTTCTTTTGATTCTTTATCAATTGCAGCATACTTTTTGTCGTTTTCTAGTTTGTTTTTTAATTTTTTTTCATCAGCTTTTTTATTATCAGCCAATAATTTATCATTCCATTTCTTTTGAATGGCAGCTAATTTTTCTTTTCTGGCGTCAACTAAACCTGCTTCTAAAAGGGTTTTATGCCCAGCATCATTAGCCATTTTTAATAGCTCTGCTTCTAATTCTAATTCTTCTTTTAATTTTGCAGCTTCATCTTCTTCTAAATCTTTTATTTGTTTTTTTATTTTTTGGTCTGCTTCCCATTGATCTAGCCATTCTTCTAGTTTTTCCTTAGATGCCTGTATCCGTTTATCTTCATCAGTCATCTCTTTTTTTCCGCCAATTGTACCCAAATCAACTTCGTTGTCCCCACCAAAAATATCATTAACTTCATCAGAAGTTATACCTAATTCTTTTTCTAAAAGTTGTAGTTCTTTTTTTACCTCGTTTACAGATTCAGAAGCTAAATCTTTAATAAAAGTAGAGCCTATAATAGATTGTTCTTGCTCTCTTATTTTAGACAGATAGCTTTTTCTTCTAGAAAGTCTTCTGGCGTCTACCTCTGTAATGTTAGAACCGTATCCGCTTAATATTCTAATATCATTTTCAATAGCTTTTGTTAATGCTTTAGAAGTCCCTTCTAAACTTTCTTTTAAATTATCAGCAGAACCTTTATAAAGTAGTTGATTAACTTTTATTAAGTTTTGTCTAAAAGTTATTCTGTTTTTAGCTAAATCCGCTTCTTTATTTGCCTGTTCTCGTTGTTTTTCATCTAATTTTGATTGTACTCTTGTTAACGCAAGCTTTTTTACATACATCTCGTTAACGCTATTTAAAGCCGTCTTTAAGCTATCGTTATCCGTTTTTTCATCTTTTAAAAACTTTAGATAAAAAGGGTATTTATCAATAAGTTGTTGCATTAAAATTTTTCTATCATCTGTGCCATCCTTTGCTTCTAAAAGCTTGCTTACTAAAGTGTTTAAACCAACTTGTTCTTTAGAAATGGCATTAGTGTGTTTTTCTTGTGCAACAACAACATTTAATAGAGAAGAACCTATTTTTTGGAAGAATGGAATAACACCAGATTTAGTAATTAAATTACCAATTCTTAGTTTTGCGTTTTCTAAAGAAGTATTCCATTTTTGCTGACTGTTGGCGGCATCGTCTAAAATAGAGCCTGCTTTGGTAATTTCTCTATCTGCAATATTTGCTACAGCTTCTAAAAAATTAGGAGTTTTTTCTAACTCTGTATTTAAGTCTTTTGTAGAAATACCAAGGTTATCAATTCTTAACTTGCTTTCTTTTGATAAACCTTCAATAGCAGAAGAGAATAAGTTTTCAAAACTTGCACCAGTTTGCGCTGCTCTTACAGATACAAACTCTAAAATAGTAGGTAGTTGGTCTAAATCTAAATTAAAATTTTTAAACTGATTTGTGGCTTTTTTAATATCTAAATCAGAAATTAAACCTTTACTTGCTTTTCTAGATTCTTCTAATATTTTTGCTGAGTTGGTAATCTGGTTAAAAGCATACTCTATTCCTTTTGCTTCTTCAGCAAGCGTAACAGAATCTGATATAAATTCCTTTACATATCCAATGCCAGATTGTATTGCATCTGTTAATAACATTGAAGATGATACCAGTCCTATTATAGAAAAATCATATTTTTTTACGGCTTTTTGTCCACGTTTTAAGCCTGCTGTAGATAAATCTGTACTTTTTCTAAATTCATTTTGTGCTGATCTAGCGTTATTATATTCAACTTCTAATTGAGCAACTTGTTTGTTGTATTTTTTCCAATCATCAGAACCTTGGGTTGCTTTATTGGCTGCAGCTTTATATCGAATTAGATTTTTTCTAATACTCGTTAGCGTATTATCTATTTCTTTACCGTTTATATAAAGTTTTATCCTTTGAGTTACTGGTTTTGCCATTAGTTAACAATTTTTGTTGCTATATCTTCTGCTCTTATTTCTGCAATTTCTTCTGCCAATTTTCTTATGGCATTTTCAGATTTATTAAACAAGGTTTCAACGGTGCTTAATGGTTTTCTTTTCATTATATCACCATTAGTTTTAACCCTCTCAAAACCATAGTTCCAAATCATAGCAACAGAAGTGGTGTTTATATCTAAAGAGTCTAACTCACCGTACTTCATTTTTATCCTAACATTAGAGTTATCTAACATAATACCACTTCTTCTTTGTAACAGTTTACCAGTTTCTTTAACAGTTGCAGTACCTAAAATTGCTTTCCAATTACGCTGTATGGTTCTGGCTGCTTTTTGTCCTGCTTTCTTTTCTAAATCTTCACTAAATACAAAAGGCTTGTTACTACTCATAGTATTATAATTTGTAGCAATTTGGTAAATGAAACGCTCTAAAAAAAGGACATAAAAAAACCACTCGAAAAGAGTGGTTTAAGTGGTAATAAATTACCGTGTGAACCAGACAACAAAAATTAAAAAATTAGTTTAAATTAAATTTAGAAAACTGCAATGCTTTAGGAACTCTACTAAAACTAGAATTGTTAAAATCTACAGCATCACATTCTAAAAAGAAAATATAAGCCTCTTTAGATAGTATATTTTTTTCTTTTAAGGTTTTTAATTCTTTAAACACCTTATCTCTATAAGTTCTATCGGCGCTGTCCATCTTACAATTTGTTTAGATTCATAAAACTAATAAGCTCTTTATAAATAGCATCAGACTCTTTATACATAGATGTAAAAACTTCTTTTAGTTTTTTATCTGTATACGTTTCTAAATCTATGCAGAAAGACAATAAGTAAACACAAAAAGCATCTTCTACAGCATCGTAAATATCTCCAAAATTATAATACTCTTGCATTTTGGTAAATGCACCAATTTTACAATCTAATGTTGGGTTTTCTAATGCAGCAATAAAATCATTTAAAATACTATTGTATAAAAAATGGCTCTCTGCTAAAGACATAAAGTCTTTTTTAGTAGTTTGCTCAAATAGTTCTGTTGCCATTTGCTCTTGCAAATAGCTTTGGGCTTCTTTAACTACTAATACCGTTTGGGTAAGGTTTGTTTTACTTAAATAAGTAAGTGTTGGCGCAACTGCTGTTGCTTCTGTTCTTTGTCGCATAATAAATAAACTTTAAAAGACCCAAACGTGTATGCGACAAAGAACACCAATTAAAAATTGAAGTCTGTAACCTTACGATTACCACGTTTGGGATATTGTTAATAATAAAAATTTTGAATGATAAAAACATCTTTAATTGGTTTTAATATTCTTTTGTCGCACAGCAAACATACAAAAAAAACCACAAAGTAAAAATACAATGTGGTTTTTTTTGTGCAACGTAGTTTTCTATGGTGTTATTTTATACAGTCTAATTTTTCTTGAAAAAATGTTTTCCAAACAATATCTTTAGAATCATGATAATAATCTGTTCCTGTAAATCTAATTACTTTTATAGGAGAGTCTTTTAATTTAGCAATGTCGTTTTTAGTTAAACTTCCTATTACAGTAAAATCCCCACAATCTGTGTTTCCAGAATGATAAAAGGTAACAACTACATCGTTTTCTAGTTTAATTTTAACAGAAGAACGTTTCCCTTTAAACGAAACAGAACATCCTAAATCTCTAGTTAAAGTGATAACAACCGATTTTCTTTTATTAATATTTCTAAGCGAAATAAAAATAATATCCTTTTTAGAAGTGTATTTATTTAAATCATAATAATCCGTCTTAACAACCTTGGTGTTATTGAATTCATCAATTTCGTTTGTTATATATCTGCAATCTGTTTCTTGGGCATTTCCTAAAAAGAAAATAAATAGTAGTGGGATAATAAATAAATTTTTCATAATTCTTAAATTTTCTATAAATGTACAAAAAAAACCACTCATTTCTGAGTGGTTTAAAAATTGCTATGAAAAAGTATGTGGTTTTCCACACTAGGTAAATATAAGAAAAAAAACAATACAACTCACTAAATACAATCAAGTTTTAGCTGTGGTCATTTAGCTGTATTGTTAGAATTTAACAAACAGTTGCTTTTTAAATGATAACTGAAAAGCATTATTGGTTCCGTAACCTAAAGAAAAGATATTACCATTTTTTCCTTGATAAGAAACATTTACGCCAAATACTGAGTTGGTAAATTGTGTAGTAGAATTAAAATATGTACCAACATACAATGCATAATCTGGGTATCTCTCAATGGTTGTTGTTTTGTTGTAGTACGTTATTTTTTGAGGTTTTAAAACATAAGAAAATCTACGTTCTAGCAAAGTGCCTTCTACACGCTCATAAAGTTTAGCAATAACTAAACTATCTTCATACGTTTGTTTATATTCTCTAATTTTTTTAGCTTCTAACAATTCTTTTAAAAGTGTTACGCTATCTGCTTTTTTGTTGTACTTAATTTCTAAAGTTTTCAGTAAATTTTGATATTTAATAGAATCGGAAACTAAAACTTTCTTTTCTATAATAATTGGCTTTGGCTTTTTGGACACAAATTGTCCAGAATCTTTTGGAGTAAATATTTCTACTTTGGTAGAATCTATTTTTACAACATCGTTGTTTGTACCAACTTTATCTGTTCTCATTAAAAAAAAGAGCAGGACCAATATAAACGCTATTGTAAAAATAAATTCTCTTTTCATTCTAAACTATTTTCAATACTGGTTCTGGATCCGTTAACAAACCATTTTTCCAAAGTGAAACATGGCAATGGTTTGTCATATTTTTATCACTATCGTTTTCATTTTCTGTATGATAAGCTGTAACGTTTTGAGCAACACCTATCTGTTGCCCCATTTCTACAAATTCGCCATTTTTAACAATTGGCTTTACATACATTTGTTTCGATCGATATTCATCACTAGAAATTTCAATTAATTTCATTGTTGGTTTACCAACTTTAGTTTCTGCATACACATTGCCAATTCTAACTTTACCACTACAAACTGCAAAAATTGCTTCTCCTGGTATTGTTGTATAATCACAACCTTCATGCAAACGATTGCCACGTTTTGCGCCAAACCAACCGTTACCAGTTGTATCTTCTCCACGAAGTTTTCCGCTTTGGGTTGGTGTTGTTAGGTAGTTCATTTTGTTTCTTTATGCTTGTCTATATTTGACAATATTTTGTTTAAAATTTTACCATCTACTAGTCCTAATAATTGCATGTTTTTTAAAGCAGAAATCATTTGAAATAGAAGTATAGGTAATATGATTGCTTCAGATAAAAAAGAGGCAAACGGAAAGCCTTTTTCTATTGTTAGAGTTGTTGCCAATAAAAACCAAAATGCAACTAGCATGTAAACAGCTTTGAGTGCTTTTTTAGTTTCAAAATTACCTTGCTTAAATGCTTTTGCAATGCCAAAAACACTATCAAAAATTACAACAACAGCTATTGCCATAAATTGATGGCGAGCATCTAGCATCGTGTTAATTAATTCTGATAACATTGCGCCAATGCTAAATGTTGTGATTATTAATTTTGTTTTCATTTTATTTATTTTGAGGGATTATTAAAATTTATATTGCCAATGAAACTCATTGACCGGCTATTTTATGTTTTGGTTTTTTTGGAAATACTTCGTAAGAATTTAATACTGAACTATCCTCGTCATCATTCCAATAAATGTCTATGCAATATTTAGTTGATAAAATAGGTGGAGAAGTTCTAATTCCTATTAAATTATAGTTTGGTTTTTCTAGCTCAACAAAGCCTAAAATAATAGGCTTGTTTGAAAAAGTAACTTCAGAGGTAAGCTCTAAAAATTCTAACTCATTCGTAAACTCATATTTTTTTAAGACACCCATTTCTATACAGCTTTAAATTCTTCTGGAACGTAGTCCATGTAGTACATGTCTTTGATATCTCCAGTAAAGTTGTTCGAGTTTCCCGTTTGATTTGCAAAATTGATTCTATCAAATCCAGTAAAAGCATTGTATGGGAGTGTTATAACTAAAACGCCATTAACGTATAACCTCGTAGAATCTTTGTCATAAGCTAGAGCAAACTGATTGTAAGTAGCCACCCCATTAGGTAAGACATAAGACCCTGAATTTGTGCCATCTTGTATTAAAATAGATTCTCCAGTTGATGCATAATAAATCCATAAATAATTCAATCCACCATCACTTATAGAAATAACACTAGTGTCTTTATAATCACTATCAATAGAGCGCATTTCAAGATATAAGACACCCTGCTCTGAATTAATATAATTTGCAATACCAGTTGGTGTATTAATCTTATCTTTTAATCTTGTTACTGTACCTGTTGTCGTATTCTCTATATAAGGCGTTGTTTGCAAAGAGTTTGTCAACATTGGGCGTTCAATATAAATACCATCAACATCGTTTCCAAGATTAGTTATATCAGGATTTCCAGAATTCCATAAAGAATTTGAAGGAATAAAAGCTGGGTAAGAATCTGCTACACCAACAGTAAAGACAACTGATAATAAGTATTTTCCGCCTTTTATGGGATAAACTTTTGGCGAATAAACATTGTATCCAACGCCACTTTTTCCAGTATACAAAATATCACCAGTTCTTAAATCAAACTGAACAGCAGCGTAATTACCTGCACTATAAACAGCTCCTAAAGAGATATACCTATCTTCATCCTCTTTTGAAATTATTGATAGTGTATATTGATTCCCAACTGTTAATAATTTATTTTGATTAATTCTCTGGTAGATGCCAGTCGATAATCTAACTAACTTAGACATAGACATTAATCCGTCTTCTCCAATAGCTGTATTTGGTACTATATCTGTACCAGATTTAAACCAATCAGAATGTGTGAAATCATTTGTTTTTGTTAGAATTTGACTTTCTTGCGGGTACATTGAAAGAATGTTATTACCGTCCTCATCATAGCCAATACAAGGAGTGTTTTCTGCGATAGAATTTTTGAATCCATATTTACCACTCACACTTGATGTAGAGGCTCTTTCGGATAGAAAGTCTACTGCCCCATTGGTAGGATTTTCACAATAAACTTTACCTGTTTTTAAAGAGTTTATATCTAGGACTATTGATGCTTTGCTTCTGTGTTCTCGTATTTTTTCATCTAGTTTTATAATGTCAGACGTTGTACCACCATCTGCTTTTACTCTTTTTGCGTGTGTAAAAGCGTCTGAGCCTGTTAATAAAATAGATTCGTTGCTTGTTGCTTTTGTATTGACTTCATTTATTGCTGCTACATGTGTAGTTTTATCCGTGGTTTCTAAACCTGTTGATGCCCCAAAGTAATCAGCTAAGGCCTTCATTGTAGCAGCTTGCAAATTATCAGCTGCATCAAAAATAGTGTCTAATGGAAATACTAAAGGAAACACAACTTGAGTAAATACGGTTTGTGTAGATGAAACTACAATAATTGTAAAGCCATTGGTTAAATCAACAACCAATCCACCTGCATTAGTGTAAGTTCCGGTTTCATACGCAAAATACCATCCATCATCAGATGGCACGTCAGCAATTAGCAATACTCCTTTAAACTCAGAACCCCCAAACAAATCAATTAAATCTGCATGATTTTCAAATAACGCCGCAACTTCTGCCCAATCTTCTGCAGTAGATTCTTCAAATCTATTTACCGTTGGTACTGTATTTTCTTTATCTTTTAAATAATTACTTGCTCTGTTTGCTGTACTCATATCTTATTTTTTATAAACTAAAAGTGCTTTTTGTGTTTTTTACCGAAACAACTGTTGATGTTGCTTTGGTTTCGTAATCTGTAAACAAATCTGCATTTGCTTCAATTAAGCGTATTGCTTCTTTAAAATATTCTTCTCCAGCTGTTAAACGATCTACTTTTAAAGTGTGCAGGTGTTCTGCAGACAAAGGATTTTGTTTGTATCCTGGTAACTCATCAAATTGTTGGTACATGCCAGAAGAAGTCAATACAAATGCTCCGTTATGTACTACTTTAGAAACCGTGTAATTAACCAAACTAGCTTGTACAAATTGCAATACTTGTTTTTGTACGTCATCAACTCCAGTTTTTATAGTTGCAATAGTTGCAGCATTAAATACCTTTGCAAAGTATTGATGATAACACTCTAACATTGCTGGGCGTAATGCTAAAAAGGTTTTTCTAGATGTGTTTATAGAAAACCATCTATCAAAAGTTTCTGTTTTCTTAACAAACAATTCGTTAAATACAGTATAACTTTCTGTGGCTGTCCACGTAATAAAATCAGTTTCATTGGCTTCCATTATTTTAAGAGCTTCATCTAAAGCCATTAAGCCAGCATCTAATAGAGAGCGTCTTAAATCTCTAATTTGCCACCATTCGGCAGCTTTATAATCTTCTCCAGAATTAACAGAAATTCCGCCATCGGTTACATTTACATTTGCCAATGGTAAATAAATAAACCAAGCCAAGTTAGCAGATGCTTCTCTAAGCAATTCAAACACTTGTTTTTGTTTTGCATCGGTTGGTTCAGTTGCTGCGTAATCATCATAAATTAAATCTCCAACTAAGTTTTTAATGTACTTTCTGTCGGCTTGTAACACATAAGGCTCTAAACTCTCCCATTTAGTATTTTTACTAACAGAAACATACTTTTTTACATCGTCTATTGTTTTTAAAAGTGTAGCCATTAGAATGTTGTTTGAGTTCCTGTTGGGTTTGCATCCAACGTTGTTAATTCTATATTTCCAAAAGCACCTTCTAAATCGGCATCCCAACCATTATAATCTCTTATAAATTGCCACGGATACAAACTAATTTCTCTTTTACCTTTAAATAATGATGTTAGTATAGAAAAGGCTTCTCTTTTGTCTGATCCAGAACCGGTGTTCATTTTTCCACCAGGAATTCCTGCTCCTAATAAACTAGGATCTACACCCAATGCAAACATAATTTCAGAGTTTGCTGCAGATGCTTCTGGCAAATAAGCGCCATCTTTTAATTTATTATCAATTGGCTCTACCTTTATACCTTCAATCCAATTATTATCTCTATCTAAATAGGTAACAGATTGGATAGATTTTCCTGCGTTTTTATTACCAGACAAATGCTCATCAATAGCATCTGTTAACTGATCTCTAATTTCCTTACGTTTTTCAGGTGTGTATTCTAACCAATCGCCACCATAAGTTCTTTTAAAATATTCTTCAGAAATATGAACAACGTATTTTATATTCAGTTGGTTGTTAAATAAAGCTTTTTTAAACTCCGGTATCGAGTTTGCAACATCCATCCATCCATTATGAAAAACTGCGTGCCAATCTGTATCCGGATAATATGTTTCATTCATCAACGGATAAAAAGTTGGCATTACAAACTTGTAAATTTTCTTCTTTTTGCAATATTCTTTTACTTGATCAGCACTCCAATAAGAATCTATTACAGGTATTGTGCGTACAAACTCGCTGGTTACATCTGTATTGCTATCCCATTGATGAGAGTAATAAATGTTTTCTATCAATCCGGTTGCCGGATTAATAGGTTGGTATCTACATTTAGAAGATTGCAAACGGCGTGTGCTGTATATTTTACTGAAGTCTTTTGATAAGATAAATTCTGGTTGCGCTAAAGAAAAAGTTTCTAAATCTGCAATATGCTCATTCCAAAAACGAGACATTCTATTACGTTTCCAAAATTCTTTAATATCATTAGATAAATCTTTTAAAGCAATAACTTCTTTTTTAGATTTCCCATCTTCGGTTGCTTCTTTGTAAAAATTAAAGCCTTGTCCATAATGTGTAGCCTTTAAAAAACGTAAACCAGCACCGCCAGAACCATTTAAACGCAATGCACCTAAAAAAGTATCTGGATATTTATTATCTGCACCCCAAGGCACAAAAGGTTTTGTGTTCTTGTCATTAGGATTAATAACTGTGTGCTTTTCTTTAGTGTCCGAAAAAGCAAATGCAGCTCCAGAACCCATACCAAAAGCAACATCGCCATGATGTATAACCTTTCCCATTAATAGATTACTTTTTTATCGTTAAAATCAATTATGTATCTAATATGAATCTTTCGTTTTTCGCCATTAGCCAAACGAATGTTTCTAGTTTTATTATCAAAATGATGTGGATTCTTGCGCTCCTTAATAACTCTTGGTGCCATACTTCTTAAAGCAATTACATCTGTAATACGTTCTTGCTTTTCTTTCATTACCAAACGAGCTTCTGGGTACGTTTTTAATTTACCACCTTGTTTTGTGTATCTGTTAAGCGTTCTTGTCTTCATACTAAAAGGAACAGCTTGGCCGTCTTTGTCTGGCGTTTTCATTTGCTGTAAAACATCCTTTAAGTATATTGTTTCTGCTAACATATATGCAAGATGACTAAAGAATAACTTTAAAAAAAGGACATAAAAAAACCACTCAGTTTTGAGTGGTTTTTGTTGTTTCTTTATAAGGTATCTAATAGAAATCAGACTTTTGTTTTTGTCTTAAATAGATGGCATCATCTGGTGCTTTTTCAAATACTTCTACCTTAAAGCCTTTATAGGAACTATTCTTATCTAACAAGTGTTCAATTTTATTAAATTCTTTTTGATTTAAAATAAATTGATAAGGTGCATCTAATTCTTGTAAATTTAGATTGTCTGGAATCTGATCTATGATTTTATCTAAAGCATTGCTTTCATTATTAAAGTTGCCTAGCAATTCATTTTTAAAATATTCTTCGTTTAACTGTTTTAAAATATCCTCATAAGGAATAGAAACAAATTTAGAATTTCCTTTTCCAAAATCTAATCCATAAGTAAAATTTTCTCCTAACACATGGTTATTAAAAACTTTTGATTTTTCCATACTCAAATATACAAAATCTGCGTTTAAAACAATAGTTGCATCAGTATAATTATCTGAGGTGCAGACTTCTGTTTTGTGTTTGTCTGGTTTTGCAATGTTTTCTAATGGTGTTGCGTTTAAGCCTACAAAGGCAAATAGCACTAGTACTAATAATAATTTTTTCATTGTAATACGGTTTTAGTTAATAATGAAATTTCATTTTTATGAATTACTAAACTATAAAAAGAGCAATTGTTAAAAAAGGACATAAAAAAACCACTCTGATTAGAGTGGTTGTAAACTTTTGAGGGTTAATAATTTCTTAAATTAAAATGAGCTAATGTCTCTTAATTTTTTCATAGTTTGAGGATTAAGGTTCTAGTTTAATATTAAACAAATATATATATAAAAAGATTAAAGTGTGTTAAATTTTTACAAATAATCAATTACTACTCAATATCTAATGAGTTTCCGTGGCAAAACTCACCGTCTTTAATAGAGCTTTTTGAATGAGAAAACTTTTTATGCATAATACTCGTAATACCACTAAAGTTATTTTTTGCAATAACTTTTAAATCATAAAAAGAAGATCTCTCAATTTTCCATTCCTTTTCTAATTCATATCCTTTTTCTGGAGAAATAAGCACAGCATAGGTGGCAAAATCTCCATTTGATTTACTTTTCTTTTTTCTTCTACTTAAAAACCAAATATGACTAGAACGCAATGGTACTGTAACAATATCAATATTCATGCCATGAGGCGTGGTGTTCGGAGTAAGTTTAGTGAGTTCAAATTTTATGTCTACTAATTGAAAAATTCTAGACTTATTCATTACCTTAAAAACATAAGCAACATCTCCATCTTTATCAGTGGTTTTAGAAATTTTACCTGCAATTCTTACCCTTGGCCTTAAAAACCAAATTAGTAAAATAGTCATTACGGATAAAACTACACCTCCAAATATTTCCACCATATAGCCATTATAGAAAAAAGTTTTGTAAGCGTTAACGGTTGGTTCTTGTATTAAAAACATCATAAGCAATTAATTTTCTTCAAATATAGCAATAATGATTTAATATTAAAATAAGGTAATTAACTACAAACAGCATCAATATCTTCCCAATCAGCAGCATCAACAATTAAAGGCGTTGGTGCTGTTATTTCTCCTGTAAAACGGTAGCCATATAAACGCTCATTAAACACAGGGCCTACTTTATGTCCTCTTACAGTTTCTGCTTTAAACCTACCAAACAAAAAATGAGTTTTATCTGCTGCATCGTGTTTCATCCGTGCAATAACTTTGTAACCCATTTTTTCAGATAAATCTAAAAAGGTGTTTTGCTCGTCAAAGTTTTCATTTTCTGGGTTGTAGTAAATGGTAAATGCAAATGCTTTGTCAGTTACAGATTGGTTAACTTGGCTTTTAGCAAAATCTATATCAAAACTTTCTGCAACCATACAAGGAAAATTTGCACTACTTCTAAATGCGCCTTTTATTTCAGATAAATCCATTCTAAAAAAATCTTCTAAACCATTTAAGTTAGTTTGTATATTTTTAAAATAATTAATTATTGTGCTGTGTGTTATCATGGTGGTTTATTTTATATCTCTAATATCTTTATCGTAAATACTTAAAAACTCTGTGGCCATTAAATTTTGGGTTTCTTTTAATTTACTTGGATCTCCTTTTATTTTATCAATTATAATTTCTCCGAATGGCACGTACTTATTACTTAATGTTTTTTGTTGATGTTCTCTTTTTGGAAATACATTTTTGTAGGTTTCCATTAAATGATTACGGCAGCCTTCATAGGTATAAGCAATAGCAAGTTTGGTTTTGTAGTTTACTTTACTAAAATCTAAGATGGTTTTATCTACCAATAATTTATTAAACGGTTTCCGTTTGTCTATTTCGGTGGAGTTTGCATCTGTAGTTCTGTATAATGTTGCACACAGAGCGTTTAAGTAGGTTGTGTTGTGAGAGGTGCGCCAATTGTAAAATAAAGAATCTGCAAAAGACAGCTCGCCAATTGTAATATTTCTTAAACGTACATCTGGTCCATAAAACGGAATTCCTTTAATTTTTATTTTTTCTGTAAAAATAGTTCTAGTATTTTTCTCAAATAAAAAGGTGGTGTAGCCGCCATATTGTGTAGGGAGTATTTCTGTTAAAGCTGCTTTAATATTTTTATAAGAGTTGCCACGTAATAATTCTTTTGCACACGCAATAAATAGCCTGGTTCTAATCTCTAGTTCTGCATCAGCGTTTTCTCTAATTTCAAAATGGTAACACTCTATTTGAAAAACAATGTTTTTTAATTGAGTTTCTGAGAGATCATTCCAAGTGGTTGGTATGTTTATATGTATGTCCATTTGCTATATTTAACAGCAAGTTGGCAAAAGCAACACTCTTAAAAAAGGACAGGAAAACTACTTAATTATTAAAAAATAAAACATTCCTTTTTTCTCTTCTTTGGTTTGATAAAATGTATTGAAGTTTAGTTTTTCTAATGCTGTATGCACGTCTGAATCATACACCCATTTAGCAGGTAATACATTTATAACGATTCCGTGTATTTCTTCTAGCGTATGCGCAGTAGCTTTAGCATCTTCTGGAGTAGATGGTAAAAAATTATTGTCAATAAGTGTTTCTATTTCTTCTGAGTAGTCTGTTTTCATAAGTGCATAAATAAAGCAGGTGTTGTCTGGTTCACTTATGCTTTTGGCAGGTATAACCATCGGCTCTTACGAGTACCGAACACCTGCCGTTATTTATCTTTTTATAATAAATAATTTTTAAAAGCATTTTCATAAGTGATTTGACAGTTCAAATATAATTGTTTTTTAGCTTTCTCATAAATAAAATATTAATTATTTGATTTTCAAATATATAGTGTAAAAAAGTATATTTTGTTTTTTCATTTTGTGCTCTTTGACAGCGCCGTAGCCTATCGGATAATAACTTTTGCCTTTTTAAAAGTTAAGGTAATATGAAAGCCCTAAATAGAACTGTTCGGTAAGTCTTCGTTGGTTTTTAATTGATTGCTAAAGAATTCATTGAATAAAGAATAAATTGGGTAGTCAAATGTATCGGAGAAGTGTGTGGCGTGTTGTTGTTCTACGCTCTTACGTTGTTCTGAGCGTTTATCTTTCTGTAAGCCAGAAGATGTATCTCTAATCTCTGCAAGTTCTAAAGATATAATTAAGTTAGGGCAGTTGGCAGAGTTAATTCTAATCTTTGGTAAACGACCACGACCATCTTCTCTTAGCATTACATTTATCAAGCGGAACTTATCCATGTAGCTAGGATTGTTACCAACGGTCATTAAGTTTACTTTCCAGCCTGCATCTCGTAATAATTTAGCTGCTTGCTCTGCAAATGTAAACTTACTGTTAGCCACCCTAGAGTTACCAGATCTATCTCCATAAAAGTTAACAGTCTTGTTTGTATAACTAGAGTAGTAGGGTATGAACTCTTCTAAAAATAAATGGTCTAGAATCTTTGGCGACTTTACATAGAACTCCTTTAATACTTTATATTCTTTGTTCTGTAACTGAGATACTGTTAATGTATTAATGTTAGCACCCCAATCTACAGAGATAGTTAATGGTTGCGTTGGGTCAAGGTCTGCGTCTTGTTTGCAGTTAAAATTACTACCATCTAACTTCTTCAAATCTAGTGTCTCTAGGTAAGAATTATCAAAATTAGTGTAGTAATGTATGTCTGGGTTTAATTGAGCATAGAATCCATCAGTTATTTCTTTTGGTCTAATGTTTAGCATCTCAGCATTGTAAATAACATCGTTTGTGTAAGCCTGCTTCATATACTCGAAATAATCTGCTCTAAGGTTGTGTAAATTACAATGTGCTGTTGCCTTTATAAAGATTGCATCCTTTGGATTTTGCCGTGCATACTCTTCCATATCGGTAAACCATTTTCCCTTTTTTGTGAGTGGAGTAGAAGATGTAAATATTTCACTATGTAATAATGGCGCATTTTTAAATATTTCTTTCTTAGCCCTGTTAGTATTCTTAACGTTGATGGCTAGTTTTTCATCATCAAACAAAGCAGCTTCATCTCCACGAATTACATAGGAGTTTAAACCACGACCACTATCTTTATGGTCTAAAGAAACAAACTGATAAATAAAACCATTGCTAAAGTGCATTATGTTATTAAAAGCATCTGGAGATTGAAAAGGCATTTTAAAACCTATCTTTTTACCAGCCATTGAACCCACTACATAATCTATGTTTTCATAAATACCAAACATTTCTAACCCTTCTTTTAAAGCAGGTAAAAACCTGCTTAATATTTGGCTATAAGTAGAACCTACCATTGCACCAGAAGCTCTTGGTAATTGCTTTAATACTTGGCTTGTATCATACCCTAAGTAGGTGGTTTTGCCTGTTCCACGTCCCCATTCTAAATACTTTTGTTTTTGAATAGAAAAAGCTGCTGCAATTTGTGCATTATTAAGGTACACTTTATTTCTTTTCATCTTCTACTTCTTCAAAGGTTACTTCTTCTGCAGATATGTTGTTTAAATCTATAACACCTGTTTGCAGTTGTTTTTCTAATATTTTTTGCAGGGTTTTTGGTAAGGTTATCTCATAAATTTGTGCTTGTAATTTTTCTGGATTAAATGCAGATTCTTCTTTATCTAGATCTGCAAGTTTTATCATTCTGTCTAAACATTTACCCATTGTTTCTAAATTCTTTTCTTTAGTTGCCATTTGAAAAAGCTTCTGGTTATATTCAAAAATAAGGTAACGCCAACCTTCTTTTCTGCTCTGTGTAATGTCTCCAAATAAAGATAATGCTCTATTAATATCTCTGTATGCTGTTGCTAAAGAAACATCAAACTGTTGCATTAGTATTTTAACAGCTTGTTCTCTTCCATGCCAATTCAATAGTAATGAAAAGGCGGTTTCCCACCTTTTTTTCATTTGCTCTTCAACTTCAGAAAGTTTTATTTTACTTTCATCTAAATAAGAAGCTAAAACATTCTCGAAATGCGTGTCTTTTGTATCAAGGGTTACTAAACTCATTCGCTAAAAAATTCATTGATTTGTTCTTTGGACAATATTTGTCCATTTCTTTTCACTTCAAACTTTCTTTTATTATCTCGCATATATTTAACCCATCGTTTTACATCAACATCAATATATTTTTCATCTAACTCCATTGCTCTACAAACACGCCAGTTTTTTTCACAAGAAATTAATGTAGTTCCCGAGCCTAAAAAACCATCAAAAACAATGTTGTTCTTTTGTGTTGAATTGCAAACCATGTAACCAACTAAAGGTATAGGCTTCATTGTTGGATGCTCTTCACTTTTTAAAGGTTTATCGTATTCTAGAATAGTAGACTGCTTTCTGTCTGAAAACCATTTGTGTGCTGCTCCTGGTTTCCAACCATATAAACAAGGTTCATGTTGCCAATGGTAATCGCTTCTGCTCATAGAAAATGTGTTTTTGGACCAGATTAAACATTGGCTTAATTTTAAACCGGCATTTATAAAGGCACTTCTAAAATTGATTCCTTCAGTATCTGCGTGGAATACATAAACACCACCACCTTCTTTTAAGTTAGAAAATACTTGAATATAAAAATCAAAGAGAAAATTGTAAAAACTATCATCTTTCATTTTGTCATTTTTAATGCGCTCTCTTGGCGTTTTACTGCCACCAACATAATCAACATTATAAGGTGGATCTGTTACCACACAATCAATACGTTCTTTGTCTAATAGTTTTAAATAACTATCTTCTTTTGTTGAGTCTGCGCAAATTATTTTATGTGTGAGTTTTTTATCTAAAGAATGGAGCTCGTAGATGTCTCCAAGTTTAGAAATTGGTTCTACAGGAAGTTTTGGATCAAACTCTTCTTCATCTTCCATTCTAAATTCTTCAGGAATAATATCTTCTGGTAATACAATTTCATCAACATTTAAACCAAGTGCGGCTAAGTCAATATCAGCAAAAACATCACTTAACACATCAACATCCCAAAAACCTGTTGGAACGTTAGATGTAATATTATATTCTTTAAATTCTTGTTCTGTTAAAGTTCTAGACGGAATTCTAACATCAATAATTTCTTCTCCTTTACCTAATTCCATTAAAACCTTTATTCTTTGATGACCGGCAATAATTACATTATCTGTATTTACAGCTGGTATTTCTGCAAGGTTAAATTTTTCGATACTGTTAATTAGAAGCTGCTTTTTTTCTTCTGTTAGTATTCTTGGATTGTAATTGTATGGTACCAAATCTTTAACTTTTCTTTTTTCGGTGGTCCATTGTAAAGCAGTTGTCAAATCGCTCATAATAATTTATCTATTTTATTAATATTTATATTCATTTGATGTATAGAGGTTTCAGCTTTATTAATTTTATTTTCTATTAAAAGCTGTTTGTGTTTGCTTTCTTCGGATGCTAAATCTTCGTACCATTTATCAATGCGTTGGTGTTTTTTAGTGATGTAGCTTTTTAAATTTCGACGTTCTTTGTCCAGCTCGTACCTATCCATTTTAGAAAAATCGATATTTTTAGAAGGCAAAATGGTTTTAAACTGATTCCAATGATGTAACTCTTTCCAAATTAGATCACGCTCTTCATCGAGCGCATCAATTTGAAGCATTATTTTTAAGGCACTTTCTTCGGCTTCTGGTGGTAAATCATTTAAAGCAAACTTTAGTTCTATCATTTCAATAAAAATAGTTCTTGCTCTAGAGTAACGTGGTCTAAGTTCTGCAGGTAAATCTCCAATTCTAAGACCTGTAAACTCTTTTTGTACACTTTGCTGTGTAGTAACAGTTCTTTCTACTTCTACATTAATAGTTTCTTGCGTTGGTGGTGCTTTTAGTAGTTCTGAAACAATTGTTTTTGGTACTGGTTTTGGCTTCGTAGTGCCATTCTTATATTTTCTTAATTCAGCAACCAATAAAGACATGGTGCGTCTAGATTTCCCTTTGTTTAAAGTTCTAAGTGTACGAGTTTTTTTAATTGGCAAAGAAGCGTAAATAGCTACGCCTTCGTAATAATCTTTAGAGTTTTTAAACCAATTGGTAATCTGTTCCATAAAGTAAAGAACACAAAAAGGCAATTGTTAAAAAAGGACATAGAAAAAGCCTTTGATATACAAAGGCTTTAACTAACTAATTCAAAAATATACTAACAAATAATTAAAAAGTATTTTCTATTTCTTCTACTAAGGCTTTCATTTTTTTAGAAGATTTTACTGCTAATAAAAGAGTAAGTTCTTCTTTGGTAGTTGCTCTAGAAATTAAGGCAATCATTCTTTTTTCAGAAAGTTTTTGTTTCTTTAAAAAAACAACAGCTTCTTCTGTAATTTGGATAAAAGGAAAAGCAGAATTTTCGTACAATGCTAAATATTGGGAGTCAGATATTTCTTTACGAGTATCTAACTTCCCAAAATTAGGTATGTTGTATATGCCTGGTCTAACTACAAACATTATACAGGTGTAAACTCAGTAATTGTTCCTGTATAAACTGGAGCAGGGCAATCTTGCACATCTGCAAATTTTAAAGGAATTCCAATTGGATCTCCAGCTTTTGCACCAGTACTTGGCGTACCTTCTGTCATAAACGCTGGCGATTTTGCACTTCCTAACTGAACATTATCTCCGTTTAATTGCGGAATGATAAAGATCATAGGAATGTTTTTAAACTTTCTAATAAACCCTTTGCTCTTAGCAGAAATATTTGGTAATGTTGCTGCAAAAGAATTTACAATAGATTTACCACCTTTTTCTCCTTCAGTAGAACTTTCTACCATTCCTGTTTCTGGTAAAATTGCTATTTTAAAGAAACCTTTACCAGCTCCAAAAGTATGAGGGCCTACAATAGTAGCTGCAGCTTCTAAAGTTGTTACAGCATCTTTAGCAGGTAACCCTATAATAGCCTCAAATTCACTAACAGGACAAGCATAAATGTCCATAGGAGAAACTCCTGGTATTGATTCTGCATTTGCGCAAAAATCCATATTTTCTAATGCTATTGTATCTAAGCTCATAATTAATAAATTTGTTCTATAAAGTTACTATTTCCGTTTACCAACTCTAGCATTACTTCTTCATCTTCAATAAGATCAGATGTTTTTCTACTAACGCCATCTATATTTAAAGCTTTTGGTGCAGATTGTTTGAATCTAAAACTCAAACCTCTATCATCTTTAAAAACTTTTCTGTTGTCTTTTTCTGCTACTTTTTTTGAAGTAGGATTATCTTCTGTTTTCTTAGCTTCTGTTGCTTTAGCAGCCTTTTCTGCTTTAGCAGTATTTGCTTTACGTAATTCATTAGCCTTTTGTTGGCGTAATTGAGTAGCGTTTAAAACTGGAGAATTTTCAGCCTTAGCCTTTGCTTCAGTAGCTTTTTTATCTGCCTTAGCTTTTGCATCAGCAGCTTTTTTATCAGCTTTCGCTTTTAAGTCAGCAGCCTTTTTATCGGCTGCTGCTTTTGCTTTTTGTTCTGGTGTTTGTGTTGCCATTCTTATATTTTAAAAGATTATACTACAGTTACTCCATCAATACCGTAGTATTTTTGGTTTAATACTGTAGATCCTAAACCATACTCAGCATCTGTGTAATTAGCAACTAATACTAACTCATTTACTAAGAAATCATATCCTTTCCAGAATTCCATAAAATATTTTACGGTATAATCTGCTTTTTGTACATCTGTAACTGCTGGCTTTCCATCAAAGAAATCAACCAATCTTACAAAGTTGCCATCTACAGTTGCAAAAATATCATCGGTATCCATTCCTGGTAAACCAACAATTTCTCTATTACCAACTCTTGTAGTTGCTTTGTCTTTGTTTACTAAAAGATTAGCTCCAAATTGCTCTTCGTACTGAATGATGTAACGTTCTTTGTTATTCTCACTCATAAAGATTTTCTTAATCTTGTTCTTCAATTTAGAAGGAATCGTTCTTTCAAACGCAGTAACTTGGTCCACAATATTAGTGTCAGTTAATGCTGTTAAAGGAATTTTAAAAGGTGTATGATCTGTTGCTGGTACTCCAGCAAATAAATCCAATAGTATTTTTTCGATACCATTCATCGCATTTCCAAAAGTTCCTAATGCAGCTCCGTTGTAAACTCCTTTTACAGATAATGTTGCAATGTCATCAACCACCTTTGGTAATAACATTACTTCTACAACAAACTTTGTAATTGGCATATCTTCTACAGATTTACCTTCTTCGTACAAATACGCCCAATAAGAAGATTGCACTTCATCTGGTGTAAACCCAAAGTTTACTTTGTGTCTGTAGTTTTTAAGGATTTTGTGATCTATTTGAACACTTCCCATATCATTCCAAACAGGAGCAAAACCTTGAACTACATTTGTAATTAAAGCTGCACCTTGTGGATATAAACCTTTTACCTTAGTAATTGGTTTTGTGTGTTGATCTAGCGCAATATCCATACGGTTTACGCTTGCAGCAATAATTTCTGTATTTGCTGGTAAATACGTGTCTGCGTCTTTTACAATGTCATCGATAGTTAAATCTGCCATGGTTTTTTAGTTTAAAAGTTTTTTTGTTTTATTATAAAAAGGTGTGTTAAAATCCATTTGAGAATTTTCTGGAATTAGTTTTCCGTCAGCACCCAAATTTGTATGTGTTTCTCCTGGTTGTTCTCCAAGATCTTCAATTTTGTTTTTCATTGCAGCAATTGCTCCAGCAACATCAGTTACTTTAGCATCGCCTTCTAATTCTAAAGAAGTATTAATTTCATCTATAATAGAAGTGTTTGCAGTTTCCATATCTGTAACAGATTGTTTAGCTGTAGCTTCTGCATCTTTAGCAGTTTCTAAATCTGTAACAAGAGTTCCTAAATGAGCATCTAATTTTGTAGATTCTTGCTCGTTTAATAAAATCCCTTCTTTAGTTTGATCTGCTTCAAAAGTTGCATCTAAAACAGCTTCAATGTTTTTTAATGATGTATTCATTTTATTTGTTTTTGCGGGTTGTTTTTGTGGTGGAGTTACTTTTTTAGGAGCTTCTTCAAAATTCATTTTTGCGTAATGATCTAATACATCCTTTTGAGACATGTTTTTAATATCTGTAGGAACATCATTAGATCCAGAACCACTTGTTTTAAGTAATTCATCAAAGAATCCTTCAGCTAAAGCTTCTTTTCCTGTAAAGTAATTGTCTTTGTAGTTTAAATGCTTCTCTTTTACTTGATCTTCAGTTAGGTTTAGCTTGTCTTCTATAATAGATCCTAATGAAGAATCGTATTTATCTAAAACATCTGCTTCTTCTCTAATATCTTGTGCGTTACCAAAGAAATATGTGCTCGCATTATGGACCATAAACAAGCTGTTTTTGTTTCCATAAACCTTGTCTCCAGCTAAAGCAATAAGAGCAGCCATTGAATAAGCAATACCATCTACATAAGTATAAATGGTCTTCTTAGAATTTTTAATGGTGTTGTAAATAGGTAAACCGTCGTGAACGTTTCCACCAGGAGAATTAATCTTAATATGAATAATATCAGCAACTGCTTCAACTTCTTTAAATTCTTGTACAAACTTATCTGAAGTATTAATAAAAGAATAAGAGTCCCAATCAAAACCACCAATAACTCCATAAATCAATATAGTAGCTTCTCGTTTAGCTTCATTTTTTACAATGTTGTAAAATCCTTTGTATTGCTTGTTTTTCAAACTGTACTCGTTTAAGTTTATAATTTTCAAGTACAAGTATATAAGGTTACTAACCTTTAAAAAAGGACATAAAAAAACCACTCGGTTTTGAGTGGTTTTAATATTTTAGATAAGTTTTAAATTTTACAATCCACCACTTAATGGAGAAGATAATAAACGTTCTATAATGTTAAAATCTCCAATATTAATATATCTAACTTCTTCAATTGTTTTACCAGAAATAGAAACGTTGTATCCTTTTATCTTACCATGAGCTGTATTGTGTAATTCGCTATAAGTTAGTAATAATGGTTCTTTAGAAGTGCCATATAAATGTTGGGTTTCATTTTTCTGCAACACAATAAACACCTCTTTATTATTGTATTTTTTTAAGACAGATTGTATTGCTTCCGTTTGTGGAGTTACTTTAAAACTAATTTTTGTAGAAAATAGTTTAGAAGTGTTTTTTATAGTTGGTACATGACTTATAGAAACATCATCCGGAAACAAATCTAATGTCAATACATTTGCATTCTGGTTGATGCTAGTTAAGTAAGTTTCTAAATTTTCTAAGGTGGTAAACCTATCAAATTTATTTATATGATCTGCGGTGTAAATAACAGCTTTTATAAAAACATCTAGGTTGTTATCGTTCTGTTTGTTGGCAATTGTATCTAACATAAAAATGGGTTTTAAAAAAGGGACAAATTCGGAATGTTCCGAATTTGTCCCTTAACATATATTAAGCAATTAACTGGTCTTTTTCGAACTTTACTCTTTTAAAATCTCTATATAAAGATTCTAACTTAATATCATCTTCGTTAATATTATAAATTTCTAGAAACTTTCGCATATTTTGTAGGTATTTATCATCATGGATTTCTTTATTCATAAAACAATGCGAATACATTTCTCTACGAAACATTTTATCAATCAAGTTATTAAAAACTTGTCCACGTTTTAAACCTATATAAATACCATTTTTTAAATACTGGTAATCTTTAATAACGATATGTATCGATTTTTTAAATTTTTTTCTACTAATTGATAAATCAGTGTTCCGGTTTAAAGAAGATAAAATAATGTTTCCTATAAAATCAGAACGTTCTGCAATAATAGTGTCAGAACCATTAATACCAATAACATATTTATAAACATGATTTGCTACAGGAACCGTTTCTGTGATGGAGTAATCAGAATTCATTGGTTTTTTTGTAAATATAGCTAAAATTTAGCGCAAAAAAAGTAAAATAATTCAAAATAGTTGTGAATGATGTGATTTTTGCCAAGGTCTATCTCTTTAAAGCTGCATATTTTTTGTGATTGTGTGATTGATGTCTAACAATCAATAAATCAGCAGATTATAAGTAGTTTTATTTTGTGATATGGGGTTTTGGAATTTTGTGCAGTTAGTTATATCTTTTATTATTTTAGTGAATCACAAAAAAAATTTGTGAAAAGTACTATAAATCACAGAATTGTAATGCCACTCAACACCACAGAAAACCTACATTAATACTTAAATCACACAATCACAGAATTTTTGTAATAAAATTAAGATAGGGGGTAAAGGGGGAATTGCTTATAATTTTTAAATATCCTATTTCTGCGCTAAATTTCAGCTAAAGAATATTATATTGGTTTGGCGCATAAAAAAGCCTTACAGTTTATATGTAAGGCTTACGTTTTGTAGATTGGGTTGCTTTTAAGAAGCAGAACTCAATAATATTGGTTCCATTGGTTTTAATTTAAAACGCTGCTTTATAGAATTGTCTGCAGAGAGCATTGCGGTTTCTAAAGACAGCGTTGTTAAGTGTAAATATCTATCTGTGGTTTCCGCTTTTTTATGGCGCAATATTTTCTGAATAAATTTAATATCCATTCCATTTTCTAGCCAATGCGTTGCTCTAGAGTGGCGCAAATCATGCACTCTAATATGTTTGCATATTTTAGTTTTAGTTAAAGCGGTGTTTAGAATTTTACGAATACTAGAAGCAGAATATTTTAAATTGGTTTGCCCTTCAAACAAATACATTTTAGGTTTGTATTTTTTATAATACATTCTTAACAAGTTTTTGGTATCTGGCGGAATAGGAACATAAGCATCTTTGTTTCCTTTTCCGTTTACTATTTTAATTACGTTTTTAGTTTTACTAATATCTGTAATTTTTAGATTTATACATTCACTAATTCTTAAAGCACAACTATAAATAAGTTGAATAATAGCCTCGTGCTTTAAATTATTTATAGAAGAAATTACCTGGTACATTTCAACTTCTGATAAAATATTAGGTACAAACTCAGAAACCTTTGGTTGTGGTACTTTTTTAATAGCATGAGAATTTAACACACCAATAAAAAAATGATTTAAAGCTCCATGTGATTGCTTAATAGTTCTTGCAGATCCTCTTTCTGCTAAAAAAGAAATTATTTCTGCTTTAGAAGATTTTGTTGGCTCTGGATGTAATTTTAAAAACTTTTCAATAATGGATTTATAAATAATAATTGTTCTTTGTGCTAATCCTAGCATTTTTAAATAATTTTGGTAATCAATAATGTACTTTTTCATAGTATTTAATTTTAGTAAATATTCTAATTTTATAAAAGGTGTGTATATAAGGGTGTTGCCAACCATTTACCAATCACACTCTGAAAAATGACATTATTCGTAGATAAATTAGAAAAATATGATTTAGGAGGTTTTACGACTGACTTAAAAAAAGCTGAATATATTTTAGCAGTACACGGACTGACTTTTGAAAAAATATTGAGTGAAACACCAAAAACGACTGAATTACCTTCTGGAATGTTTTCGACTGGAAAATATGTTGTTGCGTTTAACATAAGTTGGGATTTAAAAAATGTAAATATTGGATTTATAAATTATCAAACGGATTTAGACAAACATTTTGACGTGTTTGCGGATTCTATGTCGCCTAAATCAGTTGCAGGATTCCATAAATTCCGAGAAAAAATAAAAGCAAAAGACCAATCCGAATTGAATAAAATCGAACTTTCCGATAACGATTCTGATTTTGTAATAGCTTACGGAAATTATATTGAACATCGGAATCGTCAATAAATAATATTTCTGGAGTTTTAAGTTGTTTGAATTTTGACATAATATTTGAAATTAAAATTAATAATCTGAATAAAAAACGGTTGGCAACAACGTGTATAATTCATTGCTAGTACTCGCCTACTTACGAAAATCCTCGCGGATTTTCTATTCGGTTTGTATTTGCTAATTTAGTTGCTGAAACACGCAACGAAATCATACACAAAACCGTTATGTACAATATAGCTAAGGCTTGTAATCAAACAAAGTTTTAGGCTTATTTGCACGTAATAATATATTTTTTTCCACCCTTTTTTTAGCAACGTTATAAATATCAATATCTTTTTCAATACCAATATAATTGCGGTTTAAATCATAACACGCTATTCCTGTTGTATTACTTCCACAAGTGTTATCTAGTACCCAATCGTTTTCGTTTGTGTAGGTTTTAACTAAATATTTTAGAAGTTCTAAAGGTTTTTGAGTTGGGTGTAAATATCCTTTACTTCTTGGTACTACCTTAAAATACAATCTTGTTTCAGGATAAACCATTTTTCGTTCTTTTATTTCTTGTTTTTTTACACCTAACATATGGTCTGATTCTTTATTATAACCATTACTTCTTTTCCTACCATCAATAACTTTTCTGTCTTTTACATTCGTTTCTCTCATTATAGGGTTATATGTTGGTTGTTTCTTGTAAAAAACGCTTATTGTTTCAATACCTCTCATTGGTTGCCTTTTTGCGTTTTGAAAGTTTGAAGGTAAATTTTTGTGCCAATACCAATCATATTTATATATTTTAATATTACTCATTCTTAAAGCAGAACTAAAAGGCTCAGCACCAAATAAAACGATAGCACCATTATCTTTTATAATTCTATTATATTCACACCAAAGTAAATCAAAAGGTATAATAGAATCCCATTTTATACTTGTCGTTCCATAAGGTAAATCACAAATAATAGCATCCATACTTTTATCGGGTATGTCTTTCATTAATTCAATGCAATCACCATTCCAAAGGTAGTTATTTGGCTTATCAGCCATTTGCCCACGCTCAAAAAATATATTATTACTCATTTAGTTATTAATTTAAAATTTAGTGTTTATCAATTCGCTATACAGTACATAACAACGTGCAAAATTAATAACTTCTTGCAGTTCATTTATAACGTTTTCAGTACTTTGCACATATTTATCAAGTTGTGCAGCTTTTAATTGGTCTAATGCTTCTTTAATTAATTCTTCTTTTACTTCTACCATTTTAATAATATTTTTAGTTTAATAATCCGTTACTAATCTTGCACAAATTCGTTCTAAACAATAAAAATTATTTACTTTTAGAGTATTTAATAAGTATTGTCTCAACCATATTTGTAAAGCTTCTATTTTCACTTTTTGCCAGATTTTCTATTTTGGCAATTACTGTATCTTTTAACCTAATGCTTTTTAATGTGCTTCCCATAATTTTTACAGTTAAGAACAACGTATAAAAAACATTGCTCGGGTTTGTGTTTTATTTATAACGGTTTTTGTTTTTTCCTTTAGGTGTTTTGTAATCTCCTGCATCATCTAGCTTTTTTGCTATTATATATGCTATTCCTATTGTTAGTGCTGTAAACATCTGTTTTTATTTATTAAGTTAATTTCTTTATTTCGCAACGTTTTTTTATACAATCACGTTAGCAAAAATAATTTACTACTATCCACATCCAAATGAAGTGCATTACTTGGTCTACTACAAAATGACCCCAAGGTAAAGTGTTTTGCTTTAGTTCAGTTTGAAACGAACCCATCGTTTTACACCACCATCCAACAACCGAGCTTCGGTCTTGTAACCAATGTTGTACAGCTATCAAAGCTAATTGCAACCAACTTAATTCAGTCAATAAAAATGGTGTCATATAAAGCAAAACGTGCATAGTGCATATTAAACTACTTTTCTTCTTTCCAACTGCTTGCCAATCATTTTGTAGCAGAAAGTCGCCTATGAAGTGAGCGATAACGTAAGGTAAATTCATCCGTAAATTACATTTGCTAACACCGTATAAAATTAATTACTTGGTATTGGTTAATTTATTAAGTTTTTGCTCTAAAAAATTTAGATATTTAAAAGTGTTTTCTACAATCTCTTGCCTTTCCCAAGAACTGTTTGCTTCCCAATAGTTTTTTAATGTTAAATTTTTTGGCTTTTTCATTGTTTATTTATTTTGGTTTGTGCTTATTTCACGTAACTAATCTTATATTTTATCGTTGTATGCAATTAAATTTTTTCCTTATCAAACCTTAATTTATACCTATAACCATCGCTAATAGATGTCATTTCAATATGGGTCTTTAAGTCAAGTGCATTCATTGTTGCAATTAAGGTTTTAGAGATATTCTCTATTAATTCACTAAATTCCTTTTCGGTTGTTTTGTCCATTTTATTAATTTTTAAAAAATCTAACTGTTCGCTTCGCCATACAACACCGCATAAAAATAAAAGGTGTTATTTTTTAATTTAATCTTTAGTACTTGTTTATCACGTTTGTAATTTCCTTCGGAAATTCCTCACGTTCTAAACCTTCTATTCTTATACGTAGAACGTTATGTTTAACACTACTTTAGTGCATTTTCACAATCGTTTTTCCAATTTTTATTGCCAAATAAAAATATTGGAGTTAAATCTGTATCTGTTTTTATAAATGATAATTCAATACTATCATCATCAATGTGCCATTTAAATCCCTTGTTATTTAGGTGTTCGCTTTTATTTGTAAAGTTTGTAAATATTATATGCTCTCTCTTAATTCCAACCTTATCGGCAACTAAAAACAAATCATCGTTCCATTCTTTGTTGGGTGCATTTTCAGGAGAATATCTACTTGTACAAATCCAAACTTCAATATCCCTATCAATCAATTCTTTTGCGTACTTCTCTACATCATTTCTGCTCAATGTAGCATCAAAATCAAAACTTACTTTTATCATAATTTTATTTTTATTATACCGTGCTAAAACATAATACGGTATAAAATTCATTAAAACGAAATTTTATACTAACCGTTAAGGCACAATAAAAATTAGCTTACTATTTTTTATAATCGCCAGCTAATAAATCTGTAAACGTCACTATCTTGTATGTTTTTTCACTAACTGGTTTCCAATCCTCTACACTATCAGACCATTTTAAATGGTAACACAATCTCGGTTCTAATCCTAAAGGTGTACACATTTCAACTCCAACTATTTCAGCTGGCTGGTTACGTCTAAAACCCGCATCGCTTTGGTCTATTAAGTAAGCTGTTTCTCTATTCATAATTTAAAGATGCCTAACTATTCATATAATTAATGCTAATTAGGTATTTATTTAAAGTTAATATTCTATTTATTATTCTATTCTTAATTCTAAAATGTGGCTTATTTAAACGCACATAATCATATAATTTTCAGTTACCCCAAAAACCTCTCTTCTATTCCATCTTTCACATTTTTTTTAAAAACAGTTAGATACAGTTCATCTATTTTATCATATACTTTTCTCTTTTGCATAGGAGTATCATGGCTAAATTTTTCAGTACCAGGTTTGCATCTACCTTTTTTAATCATTTCTATAACAACTACAGTTCCAATAGAATTTAATGGCTTCGGACAAAAGAAAATACCATTGTCCCAGCACCAGCGAATATGTTTAGAGTCCAATATCATCTGTATCAATTTCTGGTGGAGTCATATTTAAAGCATCATCTAAAGCATCAACTCCTTTTTGAATGAATAAAAAATCCTCTCTTTTTTGAGTAACTTCATTAGTCCTTTGAATTCTCCCAGAAGTATTTACCTTTTCTTTTGGCATAAAAACGTGCCCATTAAATTCGCACCAAGCAGCAATTCTTTTCACAAAGTCCGGAGAAGTTGTATGTTTTAATGCGGCTTTATTTTGGCGTAAATGTTCTAAAGCATCTTTCTTAGAAAATTCTTCATCTAACTTATCCAACAAATAATCTTCTGCCCAATCCATAAAAGTAGGTCCCATTAAAGCCTGTAAGTTTCTAAGGTGTATTTTGTTCATTGGCGGATTAATTTTCTCATCAACCGATAAATAAAACTGTACACATTGCGCAAAAATGTTAAAGATTTTGTTAAACTGATTGTCATCCCAATTGCTAAATAAATCATGTCCAAAATCATCTTTTGGATCTCTTTTTTTAGCGTGCATTTCTCCTTCTGCATGGTAATAATCACTTACTGCAGTAAACAATATTCTTCTTGTTTTAGATGGATCTGCTTTTCTTAAAGAATAATTACTAGAAATTGCAAATTTTGGAGCATCATTAAAAGGAATTGTATAAGGTTGGTTGTTCTTCGGATTCACATTCATGGGACCTGTAATAGAAGAAAATAAATTATCAAACTTAAAATCTTTGTTGGCATCATCAAATAAAACATAACCGGTGTGTTTTGTAACACCTTCAAACAAGTGTTTGTCTTCCCAAATTCTACCATTTCTAGCTTCTACATATTTTTGATCTAGCACCATTTGCAAAGCCTTTAAAAATAAAGATTTCCCAGTTCCACCATGGCTTTCATTATCATCTACAACATCATTTTCTATGGCATAAACTGCCCAAGCTTTACTGCTAGACTTGTAATTGTGTAGCAAATAACCAATGGTAAAAATTTTATTAACCAAATGCGCTTGCTGCTCTAGTTGTTCTTCTTTATCTAATCTATTGCCAGAAATATTAAACAAATTGTCTTTCCAATATTGTTCTTGCGATGCTTCATTTTTAAAACCTTCTGTTAGTTCTTTTTTCCAATGGATTCTACTAATATTTGATAAGAAATTTAAAAACTCACAATTAGTTTCTTTTACATCAATAGTATAGTTGTTGTCTATTTTTTTAATATCAAAATAAGGTTCTTCTACCTTTATAATTCTATTGTCAATTTTCTTAGCATATAAATCGTGTACTTTTTCATCAATAATTTGTCGTTGCCAAACAAATTTTCTTTTAGTATTTTTCAAATGGACAACAACCCCTTTTGCAGATATTTCCCAAAACTGATTAGAAAAATAAAACATTTGCGTGTTTTGTGTGTAGTTGGTAAAATCTAAATCTACCCTTGGCAGCGTTGCAATTTGATTGTCAGAAAGTCTAGACGTATTGTACATCATATTTCTTACCGGCGTTTCTATATTTCTTTTTTCAAGGAACCCAAAAACAAAATCTTTTACTTCTATCGATTTTATTTCTTTAACAATATGTTCGTTTACGTGGATGAATTTAAAACCATCTTTATCTTCTCTAACATTTAATCTTGCAAAACCATTTCTGTATAAAAAGTTTAAGCCGTGTACGTTGTTGTAGTTGTAAGTGGTTTTGCCTGTTTTATCAGAAAATGCGAAATCCCAAAAACGCATCGGATAAGACTTTCTAATCAACGATTTTACTTTTTGATCTACTTGAAACTTTGGTAAATGTCTAAACACTTCAAAAAAGTCGCATAAATCTTTTCTAGGATTTCCACGCCAATCTCGTTTGCGTTGCAGCCAAGTTGGCAACCACATTGTTTTAATGTCTAAGTAATTTATTGCGGTGTTAAAACCTTCTCTTTTTCCTGTTTCATCTAAATCTGGAATGTTATATAATTCTTTAGAGCTTGCATAAATAGCTTTTAGTTGATGGCTTTTTAACTCTGCGGTTTCAGAATTTAACCATAAAACAAAATATCCAAGAGAAGCCATGTTTATAGCATCACGCTCTCCAGAACATAAAAAAACCATATCAATTTTTTCAGCTTTTTTAATATCGCCAGTTTCTTCTGCTAAACTAGCCTGTTCTTCTGCTTGGCGTTTTCCAAATTCTCTTTTTAAAACTGATAATCCACCCATAAAATCGGTTGGTTTTGTTCCTTTCCAGAAGAATCTATATTTTTTATCGTTAGATTTTGGTTGTAATATTTTGTAGAATTTCTTTTTATTTTCTTCAAAACAGAAGATGTACATAGGAAAACTCTCGGTGCTTTCTACAATTGTAATTTTACCTTCTTTTTTAATAGCGTACCAGGCTAAAGAAAACAAACCATATTTTAAACAAACCTGCTCAGAAACATGCGGACCTAAAGTGGTTAATTCTCTTTCTGTAAAATCTTTTGTTTCAAAACAAAAATTTGTTTCATCAAACTCCTGGTCTTTATCCCATGCGCTTAAATCAATCTTTTTAAATTTCGCTTCGTTTTTAGTAGAGTTGTTTCCTGTAGCAATTTGATATTGTGGCGCTAATTGTAACACAGCTTCATGGAATTCTAAACCATGAAATTCTGCAAATAAGGTAATGGCATTTTTAGCTTTACCGGCAGAACCAAAATCTTTAATAATATAAACACCATTTTCAACCATTTTCATGGAGCAGCTTGGCGTTTTTTCTTCTCTAAGTTTAAAATGATTTCGAGTATTTGCCTGCGGATACATATTATGGATAATATCTAAGCCACCATTACTTGCTGCTAATATTTGATCTGCTATTTCTACTAAAGTTGTTTGGTTGCTCATTTAATTTAAAATTTCTTCGTGATAAAATGTATATGATGTACTTATAAAAGCTGTTGGATGTTCCGCACACGTTAAATTTGGTACGTTTTCTAAAACTTGCTCGCTTAGATCAGAGAGTTTAAAATCTTCGGGTACTTCTGTAATTAACTTTTGATTAAAAAGCAATAGTTTACAAGCCTTGCATTTGTGTGTTACGTTTAAGTGTTTTAGTTTTTTCATTGTAAAAATTAATATCCTCTTGCTTTTGAACTACTAAAAGAAGGCCCTCCTGTTTTTGATGGTTTAATATTTTTCTTAACACCTTCAGATATTTTTACAAGACTTTCTTCATCCATCCAAATACTATCTGGTTTACTGGTCTCTCCTTCTTTCATTTTAGGCTGGATAGAGTATCTTCTACATCCATTTAACCATAAACTTACACAGTCAATTATCCCTGTAAATCCACTTACAACATCTTTTACTTCTTCTCCGTTTTCAAACTTAAATTCTACTTTCATTTTTTTTTTTGTTATTATTTAAATACTTGTTATAATATTCTCCAACAGTTGTTGGTTCGTTACTTGGTTTAAAAATGGCTGCTTGTGCAGAAAATATTTCTTTAACCAAAATTCTACTTACTTTAAGAAATTTCTTCTGCTTCTGTAACTGTGCAATCATTTGCTCTGTTGGTGTCAAGTTCTTTGAGTCTTTTGGCGTTGGCTTCATGGCATTTAATTCTTAGTTCTTCAATTTTTTCTTTATAAAATCTTTCTGTATTGTCTTTAGTTTCTTGTACCCAATCAGTTGTTGCATATAAAGCTTTTAACTGTTGGTAGTATTTTATTAATTCTGCAAATAGGATGTTTTCGCTCATAACTATATCACTTTAAAGGTTTTTGCTTTTAATAACAAGGCTGGCTTGCTGTTGGTGTTTGTGCTTTTAAAAAGTAATCTCTTTAATTCGTCTAAATAAGAATGAGAAATGCTAAGCGCAGATGCAATTGCTTTATCCGGATAATTATCTGCCATTAAATCAATCATCATTCTTTCTCTTTGAGATAAAATGTAGCTGCCGATGTTTATGTTTTTTTTATTCCAAAGTAGGCTAGGGCAGTCTCTTTTGCTTCTAAAGTTTTCAGATTCTGAAAGTTTACCATCTTTAACATCTGGCAGAGAATCTAAGTCTCCCCACATAAAACAAACAAACATTTCTACTTGGCGTTTTAGTTCTTTACTAATTTTAGATAAATAACTAACCGCTTTTGGAGAGTTTAAATATGCTTCTTTAACCAGTTGGTAGGTGTTTGTTGGCAAATCTGTAAAGCGTAATGTTCTTCCGTTTTGCAGCCAAAACACATTAAAGGTGTCTTTGGTGCCAATAAATTCTATGTTATGATCATTGGGTAGAAATCCGGCAGGCATTTGTGTAGGATTATCTAAAAGGTTACTTTTGTGTGGTACTGTAATCATTTCTTTAAGTTTTAGTGATTATTAGTATGTATAACCAATAGTTACTGCTATTGGTTTTTTTGTATTTGTAATTCTGGTTTAGTAGGCGCAACATAATTGCTACCTTTTTTTTCGTTATCCCAAACTAAAAAAGCACGTTTTAATGTCTTTTTAGTTCTGTCTTTTAACCATTTACGTCTCGCCTTATATTGCGCAAAATACTCTGATGGCATTCTAACAGGTTTTTGAGCCAATACTTTAAACTCATCCAAAAACTGCTGTGCTTTTTGTATTACTATTTTAGAGTAGTTTTCTTTTTCAAGTAAAATTCTTTTACAATGCTCGTAAAAAGCATATTCTCCAAGTTTTGTTTTTAAAGCTTCAAAATTTTGTAGTGGATTCATTATTATCGATTATTAATAGTTAAAAAAACCTGCTCTCAAAACCCCCTATTGTAAGAGAGCAGGAAAATTGCTATGAAAAAGCTATATGGGTATTTTGCATCGCCATACCGATAAAGAACTTCCGTTTATAGTTCGTCAACTTTATCCCTGCCGGATAAACGTTTAATGCCTTTCTTTAAAATCTAAAGTTATTTGTTGCTTTTTAGCAGCAAGTGCTTTACGCTTTTCAGAATCTTTAGTTTTAATAAACTCTTGTAATTCTTGTATTCTTTTAAAATTTGGATTTTCTGCCAATAGGTTTTGTAAAACTTCTAGCTCGTTTTCTGCCTTTAAAGTTTCTTCAATTGCTTGTTGATGTTTCAAATAATCTCCAAATAATATTTCATCGATGGTAGAAAAAACCCATAATTCAAAACTTGGGTCTAACCAAGCAGCAAATTTTAAAGCTAAAATTCTGGTAAAGTAGGTTCCGTTTTGACCTCTTGTTTTTATAATTTGCTCTCTTTTTAAAGGTGCTGAATTTACTCCTTGAGGGGGAAATTCAAGTAAGTTTATAAACGCTTTTGTTGGCTCTGTTTTTAAAAAATGGTCAATTCTTTTATTAAATGATTTTGCCATTTCGGTAGCATTTACCATTACGTTTTTATTGGTAGATAAAGCAAAGTGAATTGCAGTATCTTGGTAAATAAATTGTGTTGCTTTTGTTTTCATTATGTTAGAGAATTAATTAGTTTTTGTTTTTTACGCTCAATCTTCTTATTTTCTTGTAGTTGTTGTTCTACAGCGGTAACAATGGCATCTTCTATAAGTACATGTGCAGTTTCTCCGTTAAAAACCTGCGTTATCATTCTGGCAGAATGTGTTTTGCCAAACGTGTCTTTAACACCTTGCTCTTTTAATATGGCTCTAACTTTAGCGGTATAATGGCTGCCTAATACTTCTTTAAATGCTTTTTTTTGATCTTCTGTTATCATAGAAATCTATGTTTGTTTGTATTGTTTTAATTAGTAACTTGCTATTGATTAACTAATATATTGATATTACAAATATAGTTAATAAATAAACTATTATCCAAATAAATGGTTAAGAAAAATACTTTTATTAAAGAAAGAATTAGGCAAGTTGCTGAAAACAAAGGAATTAAGTATAAAGATTTATACGATATTCTTGAGATGTCTGATGCAGGTTTTAAAGGAGAGCATTTAAGTAAGCCTATAAAATCTGATGCTTTAGTTTATTTAGTAACTAAATATCCAGATATAGACTTGCATTGGTTAATCACAGGAAAAGAAGCTAAAAAAGAAGAAAAAGAAAAAAATATGCTAAATGAACCACCAGAAAA
>TARA_R110002073_G_scaffold336420_2_pt1 | contig 41301 bp, 34 predicted proteins | sample TARA_R110002073 | Tara Oceans TARA_R110002073 (sample SAMEA4397174) | marine metagenome | biome: Polar Biome; feature: [DCM] deep chlorophyll maximum layer (ENVO:01000326); material: water (ENVO:00002006), including particulate matter (ENVO:01000060) such as... | depth 40 m
GCTGATTTGCACGCTGATTCGTCAACGCCGGCAATGCTAGCGAAGTGAGTTGGAATCGACGTCCGCGTTCGAAACCGCAGCGGCGTCATTGCTGGCCTGCTGTGAGCCTCGCAACATCTCTTCGGTCAAATCCAACACCACGACCTGTTCTTCCACCGACAAATTGTCACGTGAACGAACGGTTAGACGAATCTGATATCGCCCGGCATCGATCTCAGCCGGAAGATGAAATTGCAATTCGCGTTTTTGACCGGGAGCCAACCAACGGCCAAAGCCATCCAGCAACCGGTGAGGACGAGAACCATCGTCTCGGCCCAATAGCAATTCACCTTGAATCGGTGCATAGCCATCGCCTTCGTTGGCAACTTCGATCACGAACGCATTTCCGTCGGTCAGGTTTGCCCACTGCAATGGTCCGGCTGCGACCGTCAATTGCGGCCGTTGTTTGTGAACCAACTCGAGAGGCAATGACGTAGCGGACTCCACGTCGTTGGGCGTTTTGAGGTTGCGGCGAATGATGTCCAGCGTTCCCCACTGCGACGTTTCTTTCGACACGCCTCGCAAGAGAGCACGGATGGTTTTGGATCGACCGGCGGTCAATTCAAATTTGGTGCTCGACAACATCAGCCGACTCATCGGGTCGCCAAGATGATCGCGAGGAACCAAATGAATCAATTGGTCATCGTCGCTGTTGTTCTTCACTTCCAACGTCACCATTCGTTGCGTCCCTTCGACACGCCCCAGTTCGATCTGGGCTGGTTCCAACGTCACGCCGGGTCCCAGGTTGGCGATGCGAGTGTCCAAGGCACGGAAGGAGTTCACCAGCAACGTTTGTGGGAACGTCCGCTCCAACATCGTCCGTCGGCCGTTGCTAACCATCAAATTCAAATCGTATCGTCCATCAATCAACGACGTCTCCAGCGGAGCCTCTAAACGCAGGCGAGCGTTGGGCATCATGCGGATCAAATACTTCTCGTCATCGTCCAGGTTGGCTCGCGAAGGCATGAACAATGCGATCGGATCGGACGAGCGAGACTTCGATGCATTGGCTGAATCTTTGTGTGACAACTCCGCTCGAACGCGACACTCCAGCGCAAAGTTGCTCGGGTTTTTGACATAGGCTCGGATGTACGGCATGCCTTCGTGCGAGACCACTTGGGCGTCTTCGATTTCCATCTGCTCAATGCTGCTCAGATTCGTCAAACCTGTTTCAACATCCACGCGAAGAACATACTGCGTGACGTAGCGAATGGCGGCTCGCGTTTGACCGCCGATGGCATCGGCCTCCGTCGGTTCGTCGACCATTCCCTCATCGCGAACCAACAACCCAAACGACAAATAGTTTGTCTTCGCCAGCGGGATCGTCACCTTTCCCTTTAGCTCCACCGTTTCGCCCGCGTTCAAGGTAAACCGGGTCGGAGTCGTGAACTTCACTCCTTCCATCGGCGGGCTGTGTTCATCGTGCAGAATGATGCCGGACTCTTCTTGCCGCAATTGAATCGGCGACACATCGATCTGCATCGTCTTGCCGGTTGATGTGACCGTGAACGAGAAAGGGATCACCTCTCCGCGGCGTCCTTTGAACCGTTGCACGACTGGCTCAATTCGAAACGCTTGTTCGACTCGTTGTTCGATGCTCACCCGACGACCGTCGCGAGCGTCGATGGCCCCCGTCCGAACTCCGGGCGTTTGAGCTTGTACAACACTCGACATCATCATCGATGCCAAACAAGCAAGCATCCAAATTCGTACGCGACGGGAGCGAACACGCGCTGGCGAAGCGTTGTCTCGTTCCGCGTTGTACTCAAGAGGCTGTTGGTTGAAACGCATCGTTGGCTGGATAAGAGCAAGTGTTTTCATCGAAGAGGTTGTCCGAGAGAAGAGCGTCAATGCTGAGTCGAAAGTACACGCGGCATCGCGATCAGCACGCGAAATTATCCACCCGAGGTGATGAACGCGCTGCCGGTCGATCGAACGATTCTTGGTGAGATAAAAATCACCACTTCCGCGTCGCGCGTTTGCCGCTGAGTCGTTTGAAAAAGGTAGCCCACTCCGGGCAGTCGACTCAGTCCTGGAATGCGATTGACTCGATCGACCGTCTCTCTTTGAACCAATCCACCAATGACAATGGTTTTGCCGTCTTTGACACTGACCGTTGTCGAAACACTTCGACGGTTGATGATCGGGAACTGATTGATTGACAGAGCCGGGGTTGCATTTCGAACATCCTCACTGACTTCCGCTTTCTCGATATCGATCGTCACTTCGTCACCACGAATGTGTGGTGTGATGTCCAACATAATTCCGGCATCGACCTTTTGAATGTTCTGTTGAAAGAACACTGAGTTGTTTCCGGTCGATCCCGGTGGTTGCACACTGAAGAACGTTTCGCGATTGATGGCGATGTTGGCTTGCTCGCCATCCTTGGCCATCACGTGTGGTGTCGCGCGGATGGTCAAGTAACCTTTTTCGGAAAGCAATCGAACGAACGCGGAAGTGTTTCCAAAGTCAGAAAAGATCGCATCCAAACCGGCTTGCGAAAGTTCACCGTTCAACGCCAAACCAGACGCGCTGAGCGAGAGTTCTTTCACGCCGTCCATCTCGACCGCGTGTTGCCAATCCAACCCAAACTGAAAACCAGAGTCCGGCGACACCACACAAATGATTGCTTCCAACACCACCTGCGGAATCGGTTGATCGATGTTTTGAAAACGTGACACGATGTCATTGGCAATCCGCGGTGGTGCTTCGACCAGCATTGTTTTGGCTTGCTCGATGACGGTCACGTATTGCAACCAAGACACAGGCACGGTTTCCAACAACGTGTTTGGATCCATGTGGAGAGGTTGATACTGGGTCTTGATCGACACCATTGCGAAAAGTGGCGAGGCGGGATCGGGCGGCGCGACAATCAATTGTTTGCCGCGGCGGGACGATGCCAATCCCAACGGCAGCAAAACCTTTTCAACCGCTTCATCGACGGTCAGATCATTGATTTGTGCGTTGACAATCCCGGCTACGTTGTCGTCCAACACCAAATCCAAGTTGGCGTCGGTGGCCAACAAAGTCAGCACTTCGCGAACATCAGTCTCGATGAATTCCTCATTGATCAAGTAGTCCTCGTCGTAGTTGACGCGAGCGATCTGCGACGATCGAGCCTGCGAGATCGGGATCAGTTCCAATGGAATGATCTCTTCCTGAGGCGTTTGGCTGAATCCATCAATCGAATGTTCTTCTTCGATGATCACGGTGCCGCCGTGATCAACCATCACGCCGTCAACGACGACAGAGTGATCGTGAACGTTTCCGATCATTTCCGGATCGCCGCCAGTGGCCGCGTTGGACTGATCCAATGATTGCTGGATCAATTCATCGATGGAGGTTCGATGGTAATCTGGCCGGTAGGCACACCCCACCAACGACAGAAGAAGGCAGATCAACCCCAGCATTGTTTTCATTCGAATGCAAAGCATCCGAGGGATCGGCTTGGGGCAAATCAAAAACAGCAACGATGCGTCTCATGTGGGCAAAGAAGCGAAACGAGATGTTTCACTGACCGTTGCTGTTAGTGGTTGTACAGCTGTACGCCCACCCCGATTCCTGAAGCGGTTGCGATTTACCACCGTAAAAAGCGTCATCAAATCGATCGTTCGCGATCGTGACTCGTGCCAGCGTTCAGTAGCGTTGGGGCGGGAAACTACTAAGCATCAATGCAGACGGCCCGTGATTTCTCACGGGCCGTCGCATTGTCGAGTTGTTGATCGAAGAAGTACCGCAATCAGTTCAACGGGGCACTGTTGAACCAGGGGCAAATCATGCGGTTTTCCAGATCGCGGTGACGTGGGCAGGTCACCGCTTTCAACTCGTGGGGATGGAATGAGTTCGCGGAAAACGAATCATCCAGGGGGCATTGTTACTGATGACGGATCAAAGAGCCGTGATCGTACCGGTCACGGTTGTCTCGTAAGTTCCCGCCGCGAATGAACCGAACGTGCCAGTGATGAACTCGACAGACAAGTCCAACGTTGCATTCGAGACACCGTCACTGACGGCGGAAACGGTTGCGATGTTGACCGAGTTGGCATAGTCCGTTTGGCCGGTGGCCTGCGAGATCGAGAACGATCCCGGACCAGTTTGGCTGTTGATGGACAATCCCAATTTCGCATCTCGTTTGAAGTTGGGATCAGCTGTGTTTACAAACGGACCATCGGTCGCGAAGGAAACACTCACACCGTTTTGGCTGTTGCCAATCACGTTCCACGGTTGCGCCGTGAAGGTTTGGTTGGCGTGAGTTTCATCGTGAGTCAGGACCGCGTCGGCAGGAGCCGTCACGCTCATCGCGACCGAAACGTTCGCGGTGAATTTTTGTGAGTCCGTTGTGTCGGCGAACAATGTCGAGACGGAACCAGCGGACAAAAGGGCAGTCAGGGCAAGGGCAATTTTTTTCATCGGTTTAAAATCATTCTTGGAGCAAAGTGGGCAATCTAGGAGCATGTCAATTCGAATCGCGAATCCAGACTTCCGTGGGCAACCCACCGTCATTCGAAACAAGTTTCTCATGTTGGCCGGGTGGGTTCGTTCCGAAGTCCGCCATTCGTTTTGACACCGAAACGTAAGCTGCGATTTTGCGTTCGGTCGCGCGGACAAATCAATTTTCATTCTCTGGCGAATAAAAACCGTTTGAAAAGTTCAGGCTAGAACCTGCTCAATGTTCAGACGCTCCGCAGATTGGTCTGGTCTTGAACGCTTTCGATGCACTATGGAAGAGGCAACACTTACAAAATTCACCTTGTGAGCACGTACCCGGCAGGGGAGTTATTGCCGTGCAGACTTTGAAAACAGCCGCCATTGTCGTACTCATGACGACGGTCCTTTACGGGGCCTGGATATCGATGACGACACCGCCAGATGCGTTGCCGCCTGAAGTGGCGCGGGACCTCATCGTAGACGCCGATACATTTGATATCAGCGATGGGATTCCTGAAGCCTTGGGCTCCCTCGACCCCCTCGCGGAGTTCGGGATCGATGATGGAACGGCGGCCGATCCAAACTCATTTGATCAGTCCAATCTGGCATTGAACGATGCTGCAAACGGCGGGTTCGGGGACTTGGAATCGGCTCTCGGTAGCGAAGGCGCCGACGTTGGAATCGACGCACCGTCTGATCCGATGTCGATGGATTCCGTCAATCGAAGTTTCGCCGATATCCCTTCGCAACCAGCGTCGGCGACGGACAACTTGGGCGCGGAATCAAGTTCTTTTTCGATGTCCGATTTGGATTCCCCCGCCACCGATATGCAAGCGAGCCGTTTGCCTGAAGTGACGCCCGGTTCGAGCACACCGATTCAACTGAATCCAAACCAAGAGTACACGTCAACCGGAGCGACCTACCAGTCGCCTGATCCGAACACCGCCATCGCCTCGGTGAAGCCATCCAATCAATCGACACCCGATGTGGTTGCGACTGAATCCAATGCGATCGCATCGGCAGGTTTGAGCAATGCGATTGCGACCGCCGACCGTCAATATCATTCCGATCGCCGACGAGAAGCCTTGGCAACACTCAGCCTGTTCTACGAAACACCCAATTTGACCAGCGAGCAACGCGATGAATTGCTCAGTCGTCTGGATCCGTTGGCCGCTGAAGTTATCTATTCGTCCGAGCACTTGTTGGCAGAACCGCATCGTGTCGGTCCTAACGAAACACTGATGGACATCGCGAAAAAGTATGAAGTGCCGTGGCAATTGCTGGCAAACATCAACGGAGTTGATGATCCAGTCACAATTTTGCCGGGCACCGATTTGAAGGTCGTTCGCGGCCCATTTCGTGGCGACATCGATCTGAAGTACCAAGAATTGACATTGTTCCTGGGTGACTTGTACGCCGGACGATTCAAGATTGCCGTTGGAAACGATCCGGCTCCTAAACCCGGTTCGTACACCATCCAAGAAAAGCAATCCGCGAAGACTTACTACGACATGTCAGGCACACCGATTCCGCCCGGCAACCCACGCAACCCATACGGGTCGATGTGGATCGATTTGGGATCCGGTTTGAGCATCCACGGAAGTCCCGATGCGAACGCTCCGACCGACAAGGGCTGCATCAGCCTGGCCGGCAACTATTCGCGTGACGTGTTTGGCATTCTGTCCGAAGGATCGTCGGTCACGATCCGCTAGTGATCCGGGGCGACGCCACTTAGAAACACTCGAAGCGTCGTTCGGCCAAAACCCGAGCGACACCGGGTTTTCGAGACATCTACTTTTGCCGGTTCAGCCGCATCAAAGCGGCAAGCTCGACCAAGTGACGAAGTGAATCGCAATGAGCCGTGTATCGCAATCGCGGTCGCAGCTTGTCACATAGGGCTCGCCCGCCGATCAGCAATGGGACGTCTTCCCCCAGCGAATCGGCCAATTGGTTTTGAGCCGCGACAAACATCCCCGGTTCGCTGACCGAGGAAACGCTCATCCAAACCATTTGCGGGTCGTAATCATGGGCCGCTTGGACAAAGCTTTCCATTGGAAGGTCATTGCCGAGGCTGGTCGCGTTCCAACCAACTTCGCGAAGTGCTAACTCGACCAACATCGTTGGCAATTGATACGGATCCCCTTCCGGTGCACCACCGATCGCAATCGGAGCGGACTTAGGCGGCGATGGGATCTCAGATCGCAATTCATAGATCAATCGCATCGCGATGTCACATCCGCGACGTTCTTGATAGACATCCAGTTGGTTGCAATCCCAGGCTTCGCCGAAACCGTGCATCGCATCGGTGATCAACGACTCAGCCGCTTCGCTTCGCGTGTGACCCGCCGCAACCTTCTTGGCCATCAATTCGCGACACGCCGCTTCGTCACCTTGGGCCAATGAATCGCGAAAATTTTGGTTCAGTGGGTCTTCGTTGCCATCGATTCGAGTCGTCCGGTCCGGCGACAGCTGTGGCAGGCCCAAAACCTCCGGCTTCAACAAACACCGGTCATTGGCGTGCACGAACGCCTGCAACGCGTCCAGGGTGATCCGGCGATGGCCGCCCGCTGTCTTGATGACCGGGATCGTTCCGTTGTCGCACCATCTCTTCACCGACGACTCGCTGACATCCATCGCCGCGGCGACTTCTTTCGGTGAGAACTGGGGCTGACGAGCTGCCACGAGACACGTTGGGATGAGAGAAGAGAAACGAGGTGAACGTTTTAAAGAACGATGTGAACGTTTTAAACGCCTCGGTTGAACGTTTCCAGTGTAATCGGTTGACAATGGTGGACGTTTTCCGTCCACCGCACGCTGGAATGCTGGACGATTTCCAACCGATTCACGCACGTTTTAAATGCTGGGATCACTGGAAAATCTTTATTCGCGACGAATTTCGCTTGCATTTGGTTTTGCGGACCGATATACCAATGGACGTTATGAACGTTTTGGTAACCCAAAACGTTCAACCAAGCATGTCGTTCGGCACATCAATTGCGGAACTCGCGACGCATTGTCCATTGGGTTGGAAGAGAACGTTGACTCGAAATTGCCATCTGGCGACTTCCAAATTCGGCACCTCCCTGACTGACCCTGCGATTTAGCTATCAGCCACTACGCCCAGCCATTCGAATAGGTCGAAAAATGCCAACCCTCACCGCTTCCACCGTTCCTGCCCGCCGCCCCGCCTGGCTCAACTGTTCGGAATTGGATCAAGCGATGGCTGAGGTTCAGCCACTGTTGACGGACATCTCAGGCGAGGATCATGCCTCGCTGCGAAAACTGACCAAACGCCGGCTGCGTCAGGAGATCGACTTTATCTCCAACGAAAAGTTCACATCGGTCCGAGAAGGAAAACGGATTTTCTCCGAGTCGCTGGGCTTGGCTCCTCGCGAAACCGCACTCGGAATTGCCACGATTCGTCGCAGCGGAGTCGACCTGCCGATCCACTTGGGAAGATTGTGTGAAGCACCTCTGCTCAAACCCGAACAAGAGAAGATGTTGTTCGAGCGGATGAACTACCTTCTGCAACAGGCTGCAATTCATCGCAGCGTCCTGAATCCCGAGCGTCCTTCGCGTCACCGATTGGAATTGATCGAGCTGTTCGTGGCTCTGGCCGATTGGCACCGCGATCGAATTGTCGAAGCCAACTTGCGGCTCGTGTTCTCGATCGTCAAGAAGTTCGTCAATCCAAACAATACCTTCGATGATTTGCTGAGCGACGGAATCGTGGCGTTGATTCGCGCGGTCGAAAAGTTTGACTTCGATCGTGGTTTCCGATTCAGCACCTACGCGACTCAGGTCGTCCGACGCAATTCGTACCGAACCGTTGTGTTAAAACAACAAGAACGTCAAAAGGTCCAAGGGGGGCTGCAGGACATGGATATCGATGTCAGTGAGGAAGAACGTTCTTCCGCGATCAGCGAAAAACGATGGCACGAATTGCGAAGTCGTCTCAGCGTGATGCTGGGCGATTTGGATCGTCGCGAAAAGTTCATCATTCGCGCTCGGTTCTCGCTCGGACCTCACCGCAAAGTTCACACGTTGCAGTCGCTCGCCGATCGGTTGGGTGTCTCCAAGGAACGAGTCCGTCAACTCGAACGCCGTGCGATGGACAAACTCCGTGCGATGGCAGGTGACGTTCAGTTGGCAGAGTTGGAAGCGTAGGTTCCGGTGGCATCAAACTCCGATCACACTTCTCAATCTTCTAGCACAGTCTCATCCACGGACGAATCGGCATCGTCCGAAAGTGGCGGGCGCCCCGAGCTGCCCGAGGAATGTCGATCTCAACCCGGAACGGACTACTACGCGGCAACGGTTGAATTGCCGGTCAGCATCGACGAAGCGTTCGCATACCACGAACGCCCCGGTTGTCTGAACCGATTGACTCCGCCTTGGGAAAGCGTCCAAGTCGAACATTCCGACCAGTCGCTGGCACCGGGAAGTCAGGTCGTTCTCAAGACAAAGATCGCGGGCATCCCCGTGCGATGGAAAGCTCGCCACGTCTGGTACGATCCACCTCATAGCTTTGCCGACGTACAAGACTCCGGTCCGTTCGCACGTTGGGCTCACCAGCATCTTTTCGAGTCGCTCGACTCCAACCGTTCCCAGCTCACCGACGCGATCGAGTACAAATTACCTGCGGGCGTTGCGGGAAAGGTGTTTGGTAGCGGTAAGGCTCGCCGAACCATCGAAGCAATGTTTGCCTATCGCCACCGCGTCACCCAGGATGATTTGCAGATGATGGCTGACTACCCGATGAGCCCCAAGACGATCGCCGTGTCCGGTTCAAGCGGATTAGTGGGCGATGCTCTTTGCACGACGCTGACGTTGCTCGGACACAAAGTCATGACGATCACTCGAGGCGATCACGGTGACGAGGACTCCATCGCCGCATGGGGTGCTCCGGCTGAGTTTGAGAAATTCGAATCAGTCGACGTGGTTGTTCATTTGGCGGGCAAGAGCATTGCGAGCAAGCGGTGGACGCCCGAATTGAAAGAACAAATTCGCGAAAGTCGAGTGGAGAAGACTCAGGCTCTTTGCGAGGGATTGGCCAAGTTGCAAAAGAAGCCGCCCGTGCTGATCTGTGCATCCGCAACCGGGATCTACGGCAATCGTGGCGAAGAAGTTTTGACGGAGACATCCCCTGATGGCGACGACTTCTTGGCCGACGTCGCTCGGCAGTGGGAAGACGCCTGCCAGCCCGCCCGAGAAGCTGGCATTCGAGTCGTGAACACACGGTTCGGCATCGTACTGTCACCGAAGGGCGGCGCACTGCAACAGATGCTGCTGCCGGCAAAAATGATGGGCGGCAAATTGGGCAGCGGCAGGCAATGGTGGTCTTGGATCGCACTGGATGACGTTGTCGGAGCGATCGTTCATTGCATCCACAAGGAAGAGATCAACGGCCCGGTGAACTTCGTTTCGCCCGAACCCATTCAAAACCGCGAATTCGCGAAAGTGCTGGGCGAGGTTCTTCACCGACCGGCTCTGTTCCCGGCCCCGGCTTTTGCTCTTCGTATGGCTTTGGGTGAGATGGCCGACTCGTTGTTGCTGGCCAGTTCGCGAGCGGTACCCGAGCAATTGCAGCAAACTGGATACAAGTTCCGCTTCACTGATTTGAAGGAATGCTTGCGTACGCTTTTGGGCAAAGATCTCAAACCGGCGACGCAGGCAACCGCATGAACGCGAATTTCTTGTTGCTGCTCAATGCGTTGTCGACCTGGTACATGGTCGGGTTGATTTGGATGGTTCAAATCGTTCACTACAAGATGTTCGACCGCGTCGGGGAAGATGTCTTCGCTCGCTACGCAACGGATCACGCTCGGTTGATCACGCCGATCGTCGCCGTCCCGATGCTGATTGAAATCGCCACCGCCGCCGGATTGCTGATGACTCGCCCTGGGAACATATCGTTCACCTGGGCCGCGGTGGGAATTGCTTTGCTGATCGTGATTTGGGTCAGCACCGCTGCCTTGCAAGTTCCCGCGCACGGAAAGCTGGCATCGGGTTTTCAGCCGAACGTTTATTCCACATTGGTGACAACCAATTGGATTCGCACGATCGCGTGGTCCATTCGTGGGCTGTTGGTCGGTTGGGCTTTGTGGACGCTGCTGCCGACCAACGTTTAGTCTCGATCATCGTCGTTGGATTATCCTTCCAACGCGGAAATCGTCTTTCGCATCAGTGTGAATCGTTCCGGCGACCGAGCGTGTTGCGTCTACGGGTTTGGGTTAAGATACGCATCCGTGTTTCGCATTCCGAAACACTTGGATGATCCCCACCCCATTCCCACCTCCCGCATCCCATGTCTCAAAAAACATTTGGATCGCTCCTGCTTGCGATCACAGTCTGCCTCGGCCTGCTCAGTTCCAGCACGACACTTCGTGCCGACCAACCCGTTCAACTGATCTTTGACACGGACCTCGGCAACGACGTCGATGACGCACTCGCCATGGGAGTCATCCACGCATTGCAATCACGCGGTGAATGCGAGTTGTTGGCCGTCACGATTACTAAGGACCACGAACTGGCTGCTCCGTTCGCAGATGTGATCAATACGTTCTATGGTCGCGGCGACATTCCGATCGGCGTTTGCCGCAGTGATGTCACCAACGGCGAAGGCCGCTTCAACGGATTGGCCGCCATCCAAGACAATGGCAAGGACCGATATCCACACGATTTGCGAAGTGGTAAAGATGCTCCCGACGCCGTCGAAGTGTTGCGGCGTACGCTGGCCAAGGCCGACGACAACAGCGTCGTGATCGCTCAAGTTGGATTCTCCACCAACTTGGCCAACCTGCTCGACTCGCCCGCCGATGAGATCAGCCCGCTCAACGGGTTGGAATTGATCAAGAAGAAGGTTTCAAAACTGAGTGTGATGGCCGGTGCTTTCACTCAGATCATGAACAACAAAGGTCAGCCGTATGACCACAAAGAGTACAACGTCGTCAAACACATTCCCGCCGCTCAGAAGTTGGCAAAAGAGTGGCCGACGCCGATTCTGTGGAGCGGTTACGAGATTGGAATTGCACTACGTTACCCGCACGAGAGCATCGAGCAAGACTTTGGCTACGTGGAGCACCATCCGTTGGCCGAGGCATACATCGCCTACAACCCACCGCCACACGATCGCCCGACTTGGGACCTGACTTGCGTGTTGCAATTGGTGCGGCCAACCCGCGATTATTTTGGATTGACTTCGGTCGGCAAGGTCACCGTTGCCGACGATGGGCTGACCACGTTTGAAGAAAATGCAGACGGTCGCGATCAGTATTTCACGTTGAACGACGAACAAATCGCCCGGACATTGGAAGCGTTGCAGTTGCTTTCCAGTGAGCCACCACATCCGGCGCATTGACCCACAAGGATTTTGACATCCATGAGTGCCCGTCTGATCTCTCTCCGTTGCGACCATTGTGGTGCGCCCATCGATGTGAAGAAGAAAGCCAAGTTTGTTACCTGTGGTTTCTGCCACGCGAGCTTGGCGATCCATCACACCGGGACCTCGTACTCCACCGAGATGCTGGAGGACCTGAAGCAAACGACGGACGCTCTGATCAAAGACGTCGCGCAGATCAAGCACAACGCGGCGCTGGATCGGTTGGATGAACAGTGGGAACGTCGACGGCTAAAGTTGCTTGGCACGAACAAGGAAGGTCATCAAATCACTCATCCGCCCAATCAGGCCGCCATGATCATCATGCCCGGTTGTGTGATTGTCTTCGGACTGTTTTGGACCTTGTTTGCCGCGACGATATTCCCTCCGATGGCCTTGTTTGGCATCGTCTTCATCGGGATGGCAATATTTGGAATGATCAGTTCGCATTCCAAAATGGGCACCTACAAAGCCGAGCGACAACGCTACATGCGAGAACGTCAGTCGCTGATTGAAGAGATTCAAAACAGCGACTGATCGGTGGCCCTTTCGTTCGCGACGACTGGAATCACCAACCCAGTACGTGAGCAAACACCAGTGGTGCACAGATCGTTGCGTCGCTTTGGATCATGAACTTGGGCGAGTCCGCGTCGATCTTGTACCACGTGATCTTTTCGTTTGGCACTGCTCCGCTGTAACCACCGTAACTGGTCGTTGCATCGCTGATTTGGCAGAAGTAGCCCCACAACGGGATGTCGAGCTTCAGGTCCTGAATCAACATAGGAACGACACAGATGGGGAAGTCGCCCGCGATTCCGCCGCCAATTTGAAAGAACCCGATCGGGTCTTTCATTGTCGCTTGGTACCACTGAGCCAACTGCTGCATTTGTTTGGTGCCGGTGGCGTAAGCACCGTGGCCGGGAACGCTGCCGTCGATGACATGGGCGGTGTAGATATTGCCCAGCGTTGAGTCTTCAAAACCCGGTGTAAAAACCGGAATCCCAGCATCCTTTGCCGCGGCGACCCAACTGTTTTCGCGGGGAACCTGGTAGTGCTGGACCAATCCCTCATCGTCCAGAAGATCGAACATGTACTCGACCGGCATGCGAGCGGCGTTCTCGCCGGCCGCCTTTTGCCACATGGGCACCAATCGATCCTCTAGGTGCCGCATGACCGTTTCGGGGATGCAAGTGTCGGTGACTCGGTTGAAGCCACGGTCTCGCAGGGCGACTTCGTCTTCGGCCGAAAGAGCTCGCCAGTTCTCAACGATTTCGTATTCGTCATGAGCGACCAAGTTGAAGATGTCTTCTTCCAAGTTGGCCGCGGTGCAGGTGACGGCGTGTACCTTTCCCTTGCGAATCATTTCGGCAAGTGACAGCCCCAGTTCGCCGGTGCTCATCGCACCTGCCAAGGTCACCATCATCTTGCCGCCACCATCAACGAATTCACCGTACGACTTTGCCGATGCCAGCAGTTCACGCGCGTTGAAGTGGCGGAAATGCGTTTCCAAAAATTCCGTGACATTCATGACAGATCGGTAACCAATACGAAGGAGGGAAACACTGAAGTCCACGGTGGAATCGCGCGACCAATTCAGCCCCGAACGCGCAATCAGCCGTGATTTTTCGGTACTTCGCAAAAAATAAACAGTCGGCGATGGCGCCGAATCTTACCGTTCACTCGGCTCAGTGTCGTCAGGGGATCAATAGCAGTTTTCCTTCATGAAATCCGTTCGAACCGCCGTTGCAGTCATTGGAGGCACCAACCAATTTAGGTGCAAATTCTGAAACCCGAGCGAAACATTTTGCATCCCTTGCTGTTGGATCCACTATGAACAAGCTGCAATCCAGAAGTGCGTCACTGAAGCCGACCTACCGTCGATGGATCCGGACGGGGATGACGCTCACGATCCTCGGGATTCTGATTGGGTTTGCTTGGAAACCGCGGTTGGTCACCGAAAATTACCTTCGCGATGCCACTCATGTGATGGTGACCGACAGCGAAGTCGCCCCCGCTGGACCGCCGGTCGCTGACCTGGTTCGCGAAGACGCGTCTTATCCAAAAGCAGACTCGCCGCGGCACCGCTGGTACATCGGCGGATTCCCGCTGGATGCTTACCAAGCCCGGATGTCTCACAACGAAGGCGTCGATGGTTTGGACCGCTGGAGCACGTTTGGCTTGGGGTTGTGGATCGACGTTTGGTTTTGCATCGGCGTTCTCGCTTTGGCTGGAATCGCCGCCTACCACATTCGTCCAGGACAATCACCTTGGAACGTTCTGTGGTCGCCCAATCAAAACGACAACACCCGCTACCGTCGGGCCTTGGTCGGCATTGCATCGATCGGTTTGATCGCGACTGCCTTTCACTTCTACGAAACGCAGCGTCGGTTGCGGACGTTCGAGCGTGAAACCATGGTCACGTTGGTTCGATCGACCGACCATCCCATCGTGGCCAATTTGCCTCTCGCATTTCGCGGTCCATGGACCCACGCGTTCCAACTGCAATGCCATCCTGAATCAAATCTGGAATCGATTGACTGGAGCAACTACAAGTCGCTCGACTTCATCGCGTTGACTGGTGACATCGATCAGGCAACGCTGCTAGCGATCCAAGAGAACCCTTGGGTCACTGGCCTTCGTTGGAGCAACGTGCCAAGCGTCGAAGCCGCGAATTCAGTGCTGGCACAATTGCCCTCGCTTCGCAGCGTCTCGATGTCATTTCGGTCTGGCGACGAAGAATCCGAGCAAGCATCCGATGCGAAGATTCAAATTCAATCGCTCGACCGACTGGCTTCTTTGTCACTGCGTCGCATTCAAGCGTCGGCAATTTGCACCGAGGACCTGTTGGTGCCTTCGTTGACGATGCTTGAAATACAAACCATCGGCCCAAGCCCTGAATCTTGGTTGTTCGAAGATGCCAACCGATTGCAATCACTTTCCGTTCGCCACCTGCGTCCGAATCGCCGAACCAATGCGGATGTATTGAAGTTGACCGTTCGCTTGATGCCCGCATTGACGGAGCTTTCAATCGACGCGGGAATCCCAGTCGACTTGAGCCTTCTTGAGTTGCCACGTTTGGCCAAACTGCATGGTATCGATTCCTATTCGATGCGGTTCAGCAACGCAGAGGGAGAAGACGGTTACATCGCTCGGGTTTCTTCGCTGAAGATGTCCGGTCTCAGTTCGTTGACAAAGCTGGAATTGGCCGGCGAGAACTTTGACGACTGGGAAATCGAAGAGTGCCCACGCTTGCACGACGTTCGAATCACACGACCAGCACCGGGCGGCTACGGTCGCTTTCGTCGCGGCCGACGAGGTTGGGAAGCACCTCCTCAATTCGCCGGTTCACGCTTCTTTGCCTCGGCTGCGACTGGCCCTGCTCCATTGCCACAGAAATCGACGAAGGGTTTGATGGCGTGGTCCGCATCGCTGCCGTCGCTTCGCACGCTGAACTTCGATGGCATGGACCTCACCACGTGTGAACTCTCGAAACTGAAGACTTGCTCTTACCTGAAATCACTGACACTCGAAAACTGCCAACTTGAGCCGCGGCAACTGGAAGAACTTCAAGTCGTCAGCACGCTGCGTGAATTGTCGGTCTCCGGTGCCGAGATCGATCCCGAAGTCTTTCCGCAATTGCTGGCCATGCATAGCAACTGGGAAGTCCTGGCACTGCCTTGGGAAGAACTGGAAGAAATCCGCATCATCGACCAACCGCAACTCAGACGAGCTTTCGGCACGCGAAACCTTCGCGCCAAACACATCGAACTGGTGAACCTGAATTCGCTGGTCAGTCGTTTGCGTGTCGCTCCCGGTGTAGAAACAGTTCGCGTGGTCAATCTGCCTCGTCTGACCGAGATCGACATTCGTCGTCCACAAACAGACCAGATCGAAATTGAACGTGTGCCTCACCTGTTGTCGTTCACCTTGGAACGAGGCGTTCTCAACTCGACAGCACTCAGCAGCCTGACGCAAAGTCGCCAACTGCACTCATTGATCTTGCCGGGCACTGACTATCCCGAAGGACTCGGCAAGCACTTCGCGTCTTGGCCCGGACTGCAAGAAATCAACGTGATGGGAACAACCATCGGCGATGACGACTTGCGAGAGCTTCCAAACTTGAAGAACCTTCGACGCCTGCGTTTGGACTACACCGCGTTGACTGAAAAGGGCATCTCAACACTTGCACGTTGTGCTCGATTGCAAAGCGTCTCACTGATGGGACTGGAATTGTCCAGTGCCGCGTTTGAGCCGTTGTCTGCTTTGTCGTGGTTGATGGAATTGTCGGTGAACGAATCGATTTCGCTCCCCGATGCACTCCAGTCCATTCGCTTGATGCCAGATGAATGGGCAGCTGAAAGCACTGACCCGCGTCTGGCCGAGAAATGGTTCAACGGCCTTCGACCGGGTGCTAACCGCGGGACGGAATTTTCCCGCCGCAGGCCGCACCGTGGGCGGCACCCGCGTTGGGTGTCCAACGAAGAAAAGCGTTCCAGCGAGGCATCGGATTCACGACTGGCGCCTCCGCCGTTTGATGCAACGTGACCAAAACGCCAGCCAAGGCGAACAGGTACATGTGCACCATGTGAATGATGCCGACTTCGTGGAACATTCCATTGCAGACGTAGCCACTGAGCAATCCCAGCATCAAAATGCCGATTGCTCGTCGATGATCCTCGGCGACGGGATCCCAAAGAGTTGCTCGCATCTGTGAACCGGTTGCATCAGCATGTTTCGCGGATGCAAGCTGCCACGCCAGGCAGAACAAACTGATCAGCATCAACAAATGCATGCTGAATCCGAACAGCCCCAAGTCCACCAGCGTCGACAAAAAGACGTTGTGTTGCATGTAGGGGCGGGCGTTTTCCAAAGGCACACCGTGCCGGCGAATCGCATGATAAGGTTCCGCCGCGTCAAAGTAGTTGCCATAGCCGTGACCACCCAACGGTCGGTCCAGGAACATCTCATAGGCAACCAAAGCCAACAGCGGTCGCAACTCGACACTCTTCGCGGCATCTGCGGCACTCAACGCCTTGTCGCGTTTCATGCTCATGATTTGGTCTTTCACCCCCATCGCCATCGCACCGCTGAACACGACGACTCCCGCGAGCGCAACGATTCGAACGCGACGAGGAACATAGATCATTCCGATCCACCCCAGCGCGGCGATGGCGCCCAACCACACGCTCCGTGTCAGTGTTGAATAGCACCCCGCCAGCATCAGCAAAGCCAACATCGCGTACCAAGCTTTGCCATGGCGTCCGCTTTCGAGAAAGCGACTTGCACACGCCGCCAAAGCCAACGTCAACAAAATTCCGTTGCCAGCCGGGTTTAGTAATGGCCCGCGGCCTCGTCCGTAGAATTCCCAGACTTCGGGATCGTTGATGAACCGAGGGAACACCAGGGCTCGGACATCCAGCATTTCCATCACGCCGGTGAACGCCAGGTACGAACCCATCGCGATCAACGCGGTGACCATTCGGTGAATATCTTGTCGAGTGAAGGTCGCGGTACGCATCACCGCGTACACGCTGCACGGCAAAGCCATGTAGAACAACCATCTGGCGATCGGCGGTTGACCGTCACCGAACATTCCGAATCGCAAGCAGCTCAGCAAGGTGATTCCGACGAGACCGACCACCACACCATCGGTTCGAGTCACGCGTGGGAGTTTGTTCTCGCCCGTCAGAACACGAAAGATGGCAACTCCGATCACGGCCGCCCAAAGCAACCGATCCAAGCTGATTTGGACAAAACCATTGAACGCAAAGAAGGCAGGTCCAAACACGGTCCCGAGAAACAACACCGCCATCACCAACGTCCACATGCGAGCGTTGTGCAAGATCGGGATGGACCAAGGAATGATCGCGAACAGAATCAGAATGAGAAGCAAGGTCATGCGGAACAATAGCTCACCCGATGGTTCCTCACCGCCTGCGGGCAGTCGTTTCTCGATGAAGCGAATCATCAAGTTTGCCGGTTACAACGATTGATCGCTTTGTGAGCGTCCTGCCAGTCGCATGCAACGAACTCATTCTCCCGAGCGAAACGTTCGATTCGATCATACAGGCGAACTGCTCTCCGCACTCGCCCGTTCCCGTTTGCCCGCTCGCGTCAGGAAACCCAGTGCCGCGCCGCGAAAATTGCCGTCACTCCGCTATGACTAAGCCATTCCGCACAGGCGGTTTGGTGGGGTTGGTTGTGTGTGCGTGCCTGATCTCCGGTTGCTCTCATCCGGTGCGCGCGTTGGTCGGCGGCAACATGCGGATCGATGGCGATATGGGCGTCAACGGAGACATGGGTGTCGATGGCGACATCAACATGAACGGCACCATGACCACGGTCAGCAAGACCGACAACACGGCGTCTCCGGTTCGTGCGGTCCAGATCAACGCCAAGTTGTCTGATTCCCAGTCACGCATCGCGATCGTTGATGTGGACGGATTGCTGATCGACCAAAACTTCAGCGGTTTTGGGTCGATGGGTGAAAACCCCGTCGCGTTGTTCCGCGAAAAAATGCGACACATCGAATCTGACCCGACCATTTCCGCGGTCGTTCTGAGAATCAATTCGCCCGGCGGCGGAGTGACGGCATCGGACATGCTCGCCCACCAACTGCAGCATCTCAAATCCGAACGCAACATTCCGGTCGTTGCCTGCCTGATGACGACCGGCACGGGCGGTGCGTACTACTTGGCCACCCACGCCGACGCAATTGTCGCGCATCCGACCTCGGTTGTCGGCGGCATCGGGGTCATCCTGAACAACTACAACATGGAAGACACGTTGGGTCAGTTCAATATCGTTTCGCTGCCGATCAAATCAGGTGACAAGATCGATGTCGGATCACCTGAGAGGATGATGCAGCGAGAAGAACGCGACCTGCTGCAATCGATGGCCGACGAATTCCACCAACGTTTCATCGAACAAGTCCGCTCGTCACGAGGCGATCGCTTGGTGATCACCAGCAATGTCGACGATTTGGATTTGGATGAATCCGACGCAGGAAAGCTGGACGCGGGTGATCTGGCTAGCGATGGCGATGAAAATGAAGAGACAAAGCCAAGCGATCTGGTCCCGTTTGATGGACGCGTCGTATCAGGCCTGCACGCTCGAAAGATCGGTTTGGTTGACCACACCGGATACCTCGACGATGCAGTTTCTTTGGCCGGACAGATGGCGGGACTATCCTCGTCGCCAGCGTTGGTTCTTTTGCGGCGAGACAACGATCGAGCGATGTCAGAATTTGACGTCACTCCCAACGTGCCGATGACTTCCATCTTGCCGATTCAATTACCCGGTCTGGATCGCAGCTCCATGCCAACGTTCCTGTACCTGTGGCAACCTGACCCTAGCATCGTCACCGCGAACGGCGGTTAGGCAGTCATGCCCCAGCTCTTGACCGTGTTCTTCCAATCGGTCGTCAAAGCGGAGCACAGGTAGCCGATGTTGGACATGTATCGCGGAACCAATCGCTTTGGGTCGCTAAGCATTCGGTAGGCCCATTCCATGCCAACGCTTTGGAAAATCTTGGGGGCTCGCTTCGCCGTTCCGGCCAAAAAGTCAAACGACGCACCAAGTTGGATGCTGACGGGCACACCAATCCGAGCGGCATTTTCGGCGATCCATTGTTCACCTTTGGGCTGACCAAAAGCGACGAACAACAAATCCGTTCCAGCGTCACGGATTCGCGCGTCTTGAGCGGCCTGCTCTTCCGCGGTGAGCTTGCGGAACGGAGGTGATTCGCAGCCGGCGATTTGCAGGCCCGGATACATCGCTTTCAAACGCTCGGTTGCTTTTTCGGCAACACCAGCTTCTCCGCCCAAGAAGTAAACGCGGTGGCCACGTTGGGCGGCTCGTCCGCACAGGTGCACAATCAGTTCGCTACCGGCGACTCGTTCAGGCAACGGTCGGTCGGTCAATTTGCTGCGAGCGACAATGGGCTGACCATCGGCGAGCACCAATGCCGCACGATGGGTGATTTGCTGAAGCTGCTGCGATTGATGGTGCAGCATGCAGTAGTTCAAGTTGGCAGTGATGACATACTGAGGCGTTCGAGCGGCGATCAATCGATCAATCGCATCAACCGATTGCCACATGTCTAAACGATCAAACGGCACATCCCAGACGCTCACGGTGTCACGCACGCAAGGCGGTGCGGTGACGACCGATTGCTCGATTTCCGTGACGACGGTCGTCTCAAATCTTGGCCCTGACTGAAATTTCTCTGTGGCCGATCGCGAAGCCGAAGGCACCACGACCGAAGAGGCCGAAGTCGAGGAGGCGGGATAAGAACTGACGGGAGAAGCCGAATTCATTGGGGACGTATTCGATGAGTGGTTGAAAAATCGATCCAACCGCGACAATCGGAACACCCGTCATTCAGAGAGGGCCCATGCCGCGATAGACTGCACGTTCAACCCTACGTCACGTTTTTTGACTTCACGCAAATTTGGCCCCAAGCAACGCATGCTGATCTTCACACTTGAAGGATTCACCCCCGCTGCAATCTCCGCCTATGGGTCCTCTTGGAATCGAACTCCCGCCATCGATCAACTGGCGGCCGAAGGAACCACGTGGAACCGTGCCATCACTCCGGTCACGGATCCTCTCGAACAATGGGATCGCTGGGCAAAAGCGTTGGCGGAAACTCCACGGGCAAAAGAGATCGTCGTGGTCACCGACGACCCTCGCCTGCTGGAACGCGAATCGGCCGCCGCATTTGAAGAAATCGTCTTGCTAGAAAGCGACGTCGAGTCGGACTCCGAAAGCGAAACCGAGACCGAGACCATTGAAATCGAAGACACATCGATCGGTCGCTTGACCGCCGTCGCCGCGGACCGATTGGCACAAGGCGACTCGGTCTGGTTGCATTCGCGGTTCCTAACGCATTGCTGGGACGCGCCGCGAGAACTCAGCGATGATTCCGTCGCCGAAGAACCGGCCTACTACGCCGATGAATATGAAGAGGACCCGCCAATCGAAACGGATGCGGCGGACGACATGGACGACTCTCCGGAAGAGGTGCCGTTCATGGTTCATACAACCGCGCCACCGGATCATCGCATCACCGCCGAAGACGATCCGGATTGGATCACGACATGGATGCGAACCTACGGCTGCCAAATCAAATTGGTCGACGCGATGCTCGATGTTTTGGACTCGGTGCTCGAGCCCGACGCGACGGTCGTGCTGGGTGGAACCAGCGGGTTTGCACTTGGTCAAAATGGTGGCATCGGACATCGAACCGGTCCGTGGCGGTCGTGCCATCTGCACGTGCCTCTGGTTTGCTCGGGTGGCTCGGGCCTGCGGTCTCGCATGGTCGCGTCCGCCGATGAAGTCGCTGCTGTAATCGACGCTCGGCTATCCAACCCGAGCGGGGACCTCATGCCAGCCGAACGATTCGTTGCAGAAAACGTTGCGAACCCTGCAACGGAAGAATCTCAGCCCGACGAATCTTTGCGGTCGGATGCCACGTCGCCATCCCACAAAGCTCGTGTTATCACCCAGCATCGCAATGTCCCGATCGCGATCACGACCAACGATTGGTTCTACGTCCTCTCCGAAGAAGACGAGGCCGAGACTCCATCGTTGCCAAGTGAATCCGATGATCGATGCCACCTGTATTTGAAACCCGACGACGTCGACGATTTCAACAACGTGGTGCGTTTGCGACTCGACGAGGCGGACCAACTTCACCAAATTCTTTTGAACGAACCGCATCGAGCAGAGTGACTCATGATTGTTGGCGTGCCCTCGGAAATTAAGACCGACGAATACCGCGTGGGAATGCTTCCCGTCGGCGTGGCGGAACTGACCCAAGCGGGGCACACCGTATTGGTGCAAGCCGGCGCCGGTCTCGGATCGGGTCTGCCCGACCACGACTACCTTCGAGCGGGCGCCGAGCTGGTCGCCTCCGCCGAAGACATTTTCGCGAAAGCCGACTTGGTCGTGAAAGTGAAGGAACCGCAACGGTCGGAATACGAATTGATCCGGCCCGGTCAGCTGGTCTTCACCTATTTTCACTTCGCCGCGGACGACACGCTAACCAAAGCGATGCTGGACAGCGGTGCGACGTGCCTGGCCTACGAAACACTTCGTGATGCATCGGGACAACTACCGTTGCTGACACCGATGAGCGAAGTCGCCGGTCGGATGAGCATTCAAGAAGGTGCGAAATACCTGGAACGCCCTCAGATGGGGCGCGGCATTTTGCTGGGCGGTGTCCCCGGCGTTGCCCCCGCGCACATCACGATCCTGGGTGGCGGTGTGGTGGGTGCCAACGCGGCCAAGATCGCGGCCGGATTCCAAGCCGACGTGGCGATCCTGGACGTCAATCTCGATCGCTTGCGATACCTCGACGATGTGATGCCCGCCAACGTGAACACGCTCTACAGCGATCGTCACAACATCGTCGAACAACTCGAACGAGCCGACTTGGTGATCGGTTCCGTGTTGATCCCCGGTGCTCGAGCACCCAACTTGGTTCGGGCCGAAGACCTTCGCATCATGAAGTCGGGTGCGGTCGTCATCGACGTCGCCGTGGACCAAGGCGGATGCATCGAAACCAGTCGCCCAACCACGCACAGTGAGCCGACTTACATCATCGATGAAGTCGTCCACTACTGCGTCGCGAACATGCCTGGAGCCGTCGGCCGAACAAGCACGTTCGCATTGTGCAACGCGACGATGCGATGGGTCTCGAAAATTGCCGCGGCGGGAATGTCTGGTGTCTTGCAAGACACCGGTCCTCTTCAATCCGCGATCAACATCCACGAAGGCAAGATCGTCCACGACGCCGTCTCGTCCGCCTATCAAGGCTGAGCCTCAGGTCTCGTTGGCTGTTTCAACTCTTCGCTCGAAGAGTTTTTTGCCACAGAGATCACAGAGTGCACAGGGGGAGGCGCGTGGTTGTTCTGGTCCGACGCGCTGCCTCGAACACCATCTCTGTGAACTCTGTGCCCTCTGTGGCAAAACCAATCCACACCAGACTCACAAAGAAAACAGCCCCCTCGAAAGCCAACGGTGTGTCACTCACCGGTTTCGGTATTCTCCGAACTGTCTGAGTCAGCAACCTCAGCTTCTGATTCAGCTAAATCCTGATCGCTCGGCGATGGACCCTTTCGCAGCATCTCCAACTTTTTATCGGGTTCGCCGTAGATGAGCACCGGGTTCTCCGGATCTTTCATCAGTTCGATTCGCTCGGGTGTCTCGTAGTCGTATTCATCAAATGCAACCCGAACATGAGTCTCACCCGCGTCGCCCCGAACCTTAAGGACGTAGCTGGTGTCCTCGATGCTGGTGTACTCATCGGTGAGTTCCCAGTCATAACTGACATAGCTGATCGTCCCCACTTCGCTCTTGATCGTTTCGTCGTCTTTGATCAACTCGTAAGTCGCGTGTGACGAAACCAAGTCGAAGGGCACCGGGATGGTCTCGAGTTCGACGCGAGTGTCCAAATCGGTTTCATCGGGGACCCAATCCACACGGTCAAACCGAACGTCTTCTTTGTCGCTGACCTCCGCTCGAACGATTGCGTCGCCATCCGTTCCAACAACACGGTAAAAATAATTTTCGCTGTAGAGCGAATTGTCAACATTGTGCTCTTCCGCGAATTCGATCGATTCAATCTCACCGACCTGCTCTTGGATGGTTTCATTTTCTGACAACGCGTACATCAATGCATGAGGCGTCTCTTCGTCGTCACTCATGTAGTCGTAGTTGACCGCATTAATTTCCTTGGCGAGTCGCTCGACCGCGTAGTACCCCAGCCCCAAAACACCGCCGCACATCAACAACATCGTCACGGAAACGATGGCGACGATGATAACGGTGTTCTTTGACGAGCCACCGGACGGCGAATTGGGGACCGGTTGGGTGTAAGGGGAATGGGGCGCGTGAGACATGAGCGAAGCTGCTGATCGAACGAGAGCCGAAAGAAAATGAGATGGCTCGGAGTATAAACAAAAACGGACTGGTGATTTCCACCAGCCCGTTTGCATTCGTTTCGATTCAGCGTCGATCGATCACTGCAGTGGCACGATCATTCGTGTATTTCCACGACGGATGATCAATCGCAAAGGAATGCCTTGCCGTTTGGCTTCGGTGATGATCGCTTGCAAAGCCGTGACGGAGCTGACCGCGTTGCCACCGGCACTCTCGATCACGTCGCCTGCCAACAATCCGGACTCATCCGCGATACCGCCGTCCTCCACACTGACAACGATCAGTCCCGAATCCATCCCGGCGTATCCGTAGCGTTGAGCGGACTCGGGCGTGATGGGTTCAAGCTTTGCGCCCAAGACGCTGCCGCCATTGAACATCGCCATCGCTTCGCTGGTTCGTTCCTGCAGATTGACGGTCTTGGTCAACGTTTCGCCATCGCGATTGATCACCATCGAAACGCTCGCCCCGGGTGGGCGACTGGCGATGTAGTTGACCAATTGCGAGCTGCTGCGGACCTTCTTTCCATCAACACTGACAACAACGTCACCCGGCTGCAAATTCGCGTTCGCCGCAGGCTGCTTGTCCAACACGCCTTGGATCAAAGCACCGTCGTTGACCTTCAAACCCATCTCTTCGACCAACTCGGGCGTCACGTCACGCACTTGGGCACCCAAGAAACCACGCCGTACTTGGCCATACTCGATGATCGATGTCAGCACGGGACGAGCCAACGAGACCGGGATGGCGAATCCGATGCCGGCACTCGCTCCACTTCGCGAAAGGATCGCGGTGTTGATGCCGACCAATTCACCTCGCAAGTTCACCAGCGGGCCGCCTGAGTTACCCGGATTGATCGCCGCATCGGTTTGCAAGAAATCCTCGAATCCGTTGCCGTTGTTGACGATCCGGCGGTTGCGATTCTTTCCGCTGATGATGCCCGCCGTCACGGTTTGATCCAATCCAAAGGGACTGCCGATCGCCAGCACCCAATCGCCAACTTGAATGGCGTCGGAGTCACCGAACGCGATCGCTCGCAAGTTATCGGCTTCGACCTTCAGAACGGCCAAATCGGTTTCAGGATCGGTTCCAACCACTTCCGCTTCCAAACGACGATCGTCGCTCAGTTCGACGTAAACTTCGTCGGCGTCTTCGACCACGTGATTGTTGGTCAGAATGTATCCGTCTTCTCGGACAATCACGCCACTGCCCTGGCCTTCTCGTTCGGGCATTTGACGGCCGCCTTGTGACGGATCCTCAAAGTACTTTTCAAATCCAGGCGGCAACTGGCTTCGCAGTCCCGGTGGCAATCGACTCGCAACCGCCTTTGCGGTGGTCTTGGAACTGACGCTGACGACGCTGGGTCGCATCGCTTCGGCAACCGTTCGAAACGATGCCGACAAATCTTGAGCCGTGTTGAGCCCTTGGCCCGGATCGATCGCACCGGCTCGCGGGGTCGTTTGATCTGCCATCGCGTCTGACCGCAACCCATCCGGCAGGCTCATCACAACGGCGGCGGTCAGCGTGGCGACCCACAAACTTCCCAAAGCAAAACTGACTGGTTTCCATTGATTACGCATCGTGAGAGTGTTCTCCAAAGGGGGATGGGCGGGTGAGTGATATTTCGCTCGTACCGTGGCGAAGTCAACGCAATGTTTCGCGACCTCGTCCAAACATTTGCCATGAGTTGCACGCATCCGAATCGCGGACGCTCCCATGAGTTTTCGAGAGCAGTACTACAGCGACCGGTGCCCATTTGGTTCACTTTGAACCGGAGACAAGTTGTCGAAAACGTTTCCGCTCCCCGGCGATGTGGTGACCTGGTCTGGTCCGAGATGTGCTGGGACTGGACGACAGATCAATCGAGTCGTCTACGAGGCACGACGTCGTTGATCGCTTGGTCGTTTTGCAGACAACGGGAGCGCCACCGGTGCGACGACCGTCACTTTCTGATCGCGAATCGATCGTGTTTGCGAAGAGGATCGTTATGACGAATGTCAAAATAGGAAAGCTGACCCACATCGACGCATGAAACTCCCTTTCAAGCCGGTGAGGGAAAACTAAATTCCGCTCGACAGTCCTCACGGGACTTTGCTAGCATGCAGCCTGAACATGTTGCGGGTGCCAACATGCCCAACGCGGTAGGAAACCACGATCCAATGATGCGACAAACAGTAACTGTGATTCTGGCCGGAGGTCGTGGCTCACGACTCGAACCACTCACACGGGATCGCGCCAAACCAGCGGTCCCCATTGGTGGTGCCTACCGCATCATCGACTTTGTGCTGAGCAATTGCCTGAACAGCGATATGCGGCGATTGTTGCTGCTAACGCAGTACAAAGCTCAATCGCTGGACCGGCACATCAACGTGGCGTGGCGGAATTACTTCTGCCGCGAATTGGGTGAATTCATCGACGTTGTGCCACCGCAGCAACGCATCGATGACAATTGGTACCAAGGCACCGCCGACGCGGTATACCAAAACATTTACGCAATCGAACGTGAAGCCCCCGAGTACGTGGTGATTTTGGCAGGTGACCACCTGTACAAGATGAACTACGAATCGATGGTGAATTTCCATCATCGCAAAGGTGCCGATGTCACAGTGGGCGCTTTGCGTGTTAGCCGCGAAGAAGCGAGACAGTTCGGCGTGATGCAGGTCGACACCGACAATCGGTTGGTGGAATTCCAGGAAAAACCGGAAAACCCCCGTCCAACTCTCGACGATCCGGATGTCTGCTTGGCATCAATGGGCATCTACGTCTTCAACACTCGTTTCTTGTTCGAGCGATTGTGTGATGACGCGACTCAACCCGACAGCGAGCACGACTTCGGGAAAAACATCATCCCGGGGGCGATCGAAGACAGCCAAGTTTTCGCGTTTCCATTCACCGATGAAAATCGCAAACGAGACGCGTACTGGCGTGACGTCGGTACGCTCGAAGCCTACTACGAAGCCAACATGGACTTGGTCGGCGTCGATCCTCAATTGAATCTCTACGATCGACAGTGGCCGATCCGCTCTTTCCAACCGCAACTGCCACCGCCGAAGTTTGTCTTTGGAAGCGAAGGCCGATCATCACGTCGCGGTGAAGCTCTCGATTCAATCGTCTGCCAAGGCGCGATCATTAGCGGTGGCTGCGTTCGGCGGAGCATCATCGGCACAGGCTGCCGCATCAACAGCTACGCTCAAGTTGAAGACAGCATTCTTTTCGATGATGTCAACGTTGGACGGCACAGTCGCATTCGACGTGCAATCATTGACAAGGGAGTTCAAATCCCACCAGAAACGGAAATTGGATATGATCTGGCACTGGATCGTGCTCGTGGGCTAACAGTGACCGATAGTGGACTCGTTGTGATAGCGCGCGGCGAGATGATCGCTTCGCCGGTATCCACCAATGGATCGCATGATCCGACATCTAGCTTGACTTCCTAACCGTGGCTTTCGGCAACTGCCGAGGGCTTCCTCGAAACCCTCCGCTGTGCCGTGAACCCGTCATTGATCGCCGCCGGTTTCTTTTTTGCCGCGGTCTTGATTGCAATCGGTTACCTCCTCGGACGTCGACGCGCCAAAGTCGCGACGGCGATCCCGCAAGGACCGATCATTCAAGAGGACGAGCGTCAACGCATGCTGGGCTTGCTCGAAGGCCTGTCGCGTTGGACCAACGAGTACTCCGGCAACGTTTCGAACTATCAAAGCGAACTGGGCGAACTCAGTGACGCGATGCGGATCAGTCTGCAGCAGTCGCGATCCGGCGCCGCCCGCAATGGCAGGGCCAACGAAAATCAACAAGCCAGCGATGCGAGAATGGTGACGTTGATCAATCAGATCATGTCGACGAACACCGAGTTGCAAACACGGTTGGAAGCCGCTGAGCAACAACTCGAAGAACAAACCGAACAAATCCAGTCCTACCTCACCGAAGCTCGCACGGACGGTCTGACGGGTCTGTTCAATCGACGAGCCTTCGACAAGAAACTCGACGAATTGTTCTCGGCCTACCGAGCCGGTGGCAAGTCGTTCACGTTGATTTTGATGGACATCGATCACTTCAAGATGATCAACGATACACATGGTCACCCAATCGGCGACATGGTCTTGCAACAGATCTCGCAACGGCTCGGCCATGGAATGCAAGAGGCCGAGATCGTGTCGCGATTCGGCGGCGAAGAATTCGCGATTCTGACGCATCTGCCAATTCGAGCTGCTGCCGACAAGGTCAACAAACTGCGAGACCGCATCGCCAACGATCCCATCGATACGGGCTCAGCCGAATTGCAAGTCACACTGAGCGTTGGCCTGAGCACGCCACAAGAAGACTTGGTCATCGGTCCGATCGTTCGACGTGCCGACGAGGCTCTTTATTCGGCCAAGAACATGGGACGAAACCGCGTTTACTTCAACGACGGCAACGGTGCCCAATTGATCAACGCTCCCGAAGTCATTCGCTCGTAAAATCGCTCGGCGAATTGAATTCCAAACCGGCGATCGGCAATTACTTGCCCGCCAGCAACCGTGCCGGGTTGGTGCACGTCCAAGCTCGGATGCGGGCCTCGTCGATCATCAATTCCGTGCGCAGCTTTTCAGCCATCGTTTGAACGGAGGTTGCACATCCGGCAAAGTGCGTTCGACACTCGGCCCATGCTGCACCGTCGTCATCGACATGAACGTTCTGGCCCGCCAGCGCATAGGTGCCCGGCCCCAATCCAGCCGCACTGATCGCGTCGCTGACGATGACGATGTTCTCCTCAGGTACGCACTGCACATAGTTGCCCAGGGCCATCATCGGGATGTGAAAACCATCGGCGATAAAACTGATCGACAACCGCGAAGCTCGTGAAAGAACCCGCTGCACGATGTTGTCATGACGAGGAACCTGTGATGGACATGCGTTGCCCAAGTGCGTGAACATGGACAATCCCGCATCAATCGCGACGTCAAGTTCATCCAGGCTCGCGTTGGTATGTCCCGCCGCGACGATGATTCCGCGATCATGCAGCCAACGAGTCGTGACACCGTCAGGATCTTGCTCCGGTGCAAGCGTGACCAAACGCACGTGACCGCGGCCCGCGTCCAGCAATCGCCCAGCGTCCTCGATGGTCGCCGCACGAATCTCTGACTTCGGATGAGCCCCCGCGTAGCCATCCAACGGCGACAAAAACGGTCCTTCGACATGAATTCCCGCAATCGTTTTTGCGATGTCACTGTCCGCTTCAATGGCAGCAGCGATTCGGCTGATCCGAGCGCACATGGCGTCCATCGAATCCGTGATCACCGTGGCCAGACACCGGTCGACCTCATGCGAACGCATGACGTCACAAGCGTGCTGAACCTGCTCGGTTGAAAGTTCGTTCCCGTTGAAGTCCACGCCGGCATAGCCGTTGACTTGAAGATCGACGTGGTTCAACTGCCAGGCTCCATCGAATTTCGAACGTCGCGATCCAGCTCGGCCGACGAAGCGATGTCGATGATCAGCGTCGCGTTGGGATGCTGGTGAAGAGCCGACGCTGGGACCATCGGATCGTTGACAACCGCCAACGTTTTCGCGACCGCTTCGGCTTTCTGGGCATCCGGGACCGAACAGAAAATCTGCCGCGATTTCAGGATCTGCTGAACAGACATGCTGATCGCTTGCGTCGGGACCTCCTCGAGCGATGAGAACCATCCTTCGCCAACTTGTTGCTCACGACAACGTTGGTCCAAATCCACCAGCAAATACGGTTCGGTCGTGGTCAAATCAGCCGGCGGGTCGTTGAACGCAAGGTGCGCGTTCTCACCGATTCCCACCAATGACACGTCGATTCGAGTTTGCCGCAACAAATCGCCAACTCGTTTCATCGTTTCCGCAGGATCTTCGTCCCCGCGAAGGTAATGAAACGCTCCCGGCGAAACCTTTTCAACAAATCGCTCGCGAAGGTATTTGCAAAACGATGCGGGATGATCCGGCGACACACCGACGTATTCATCCAGATGGAAACCGGTCACCTTCGACCAATCGATGCCGGGTTGTTCGGCCAAAGAGGCCAAAACTTCGAACTGGGAAGCGCCCGTTGCAACGACGATATTGGCATGACCGAACTCACTCAGAGCCATTCGGATCGAGTCGGCAGCATTTCGGCCCACCCAGAGCCCCATTTCGAAGCGGTCAGCGGCTAGGATCTTGTTCAACATTGGCGGTCGCATGTGGCGGCTAACAAATCATTTGTTCATCGACAAGGCTTCATTGTGACACAGCCGGTAGCAGTAAACGAGAGTGGTTGGAAACGATACCGTCGAATTGGCCCTGCCATCGTCGTCGCGGCCGTCGTTCTTGGGCCCGGCAGCATCGTCAGCGCCAGCCGCGTTGCCTGCGGAGAAGGCTTTGATTTGCTTTGGATTGTCCCGCTCGCGGGAATTCTGATGATCGGCATGACCGCCGCCGCGATGACGATTGGTGTCTGCAAAGAAAATACTTTGTGCGGTCTGGTTGCCGATCGTTTTGGACGCTGGGCCGCCTGGGTCGTCGGATTGTCGCTGTTGATCGCGATCACGTTGTTTCAAGCATCCAACAACAACGCGATGTGGATGGCAGTCAGCGGATTCATTGGCCACGAAACCGTGAACAAATGGTCAACACTCGGACGCGCATCGGGATTGTTGCTTTTCAACGGAGGCATCATTGCACTCGTGTGGCTTGGCCGGCGTGATCTGTATCGCTGGATCGAACGTGCAATGGCATTTCTCGTCGGTGCAATGGTCCTATCGTTTGGTGCCAGCATGTTTGCATCAGCGCCTGACTGGGGCGATGTGATCGGCGGATTGATCCCCAGCCTCCCAGCTCCGGAACCAACGCTGGCAAGCGATGCGGAGGCAGTCGCGAGTTCCGACAACGCATCGATCGCGTGGTTGAGCATGGCAGCATTGGTCGCAACAACGTTTTCGGTCGCGGGAGCGTTCTACCAGTCCTACCAAGTCAAAGAAAAAGGTTGGAAACGCGAAAACCTGTCGACTGGATTTGTCGATGTCTTCGTTGGCATCTCATCCCTGGCGCTGATCACCGGAATGATTTATGTCACGGCCGCCACGGCACTGCACGGCAACATCGCACCCGCAGATCTGACCGACGCATCCGTCGTTGCCCTTTCGCTCGAACCACTGTTCGGATCGTGGGCTCGAATCGTCTTTTCAATCGGTATTTTCGCGGGAGCGGCCAGTTCTTTCCTGGTCAACGCGTTGATTGGCGGCGTTGTTTTCTGCGACGCGATTGGAACGGACTGCCGAGTCTCATCGCGACCGGTTCAACGAGCCACAATCGCGGCATTGCTCGCCGGATGGGCCGTCGCCAGCCTCGCTGCACTGACGGAAGTTGACTTGGTCAGCTTCATTGTCATCGCACAGTCGTTGACCGTCCTTTGCTTTCCGCTGCTCGCTGGTGTGATCGTTTGGCAGTTGCACACCTTGGATCGTAAAGACGTCGCTTGGCCAATCAAAGTGTTGGCCTGGATCGGATTGGCGGTCGTGATCGCCCTCTCTCTGAAAACACTCAGCGGATTGATCTGAGTGTTCTCGTGTTGAAACAACGCGATCGAGCGATCGCGTGAGTGACCTCGAGACAGCTGGCTAAATCAGTGAATCGCTGCCGCGAATAGTTGCGAGATTTTCGCTTGTTGATCCGGGGTGACCCATCGTAAATCGATCGCGACACCATCATCCGATGGTTCGACTAACAAACACGTGTCGCCTTTCGTCAATCGCTCGACGACCACCGCGGGACTGGACGTGTTGACTCGCACCAGAACTTGTCGCGACGGAAGCTTGCCTGACTCGAGAGGCATCGTCGCACTGTCCTGCGTTACAACCGCAGATGTCACGCCGTCGATGCCCGACAACTGAGTCGCCAACCGTTCGGCGCGGTCCTGCAAATTGCTTTCACTGGCCGCGATCAAACGATCCACCGGCAAATTGTTATCACAAGCCAACAACGCCGCCGCGTTCAGCATGGCAGCCATCGCATCGGGAGCCTGGAGCATGGAAACTCGTGGGTCCTCGTTCCACACCTTCATCCATTCCGAGCGTCCGATGAGAATCCCCATGCCGGGTGTTCCCGTCAAAACACCGCCACCGATCAACGCCGCATCGGCACCCGCTCGGATCAAACCTGCCGCACTGCAACAACCTTCGGTAGAAGTTCCGAGCAATCGCGCCGACGGTGCAACAACGATTTCCGAAACTCCGTGTTTGCGACGTGACTCCACATCCAGCGTGCAACACTCTTTTGGCAAACGCACCAACGTTGTTGTTCGTTGACCACCGAACGATCGACTGGGACAACCGCCCATCGCGTCGACCAAGTCAGACTCTTGAATGCCATCGCTCGTGCCGACTTCGCGAACCGCGCCGCCAGTCCAACGTTGCAGTTCATCGGCCAAGCATGCCGGACTTCCGCTCCGCAAAGGCACCGCACAACAACGTGGCACCAAAATGCGTCCTGCTCGTCGCCCGCATTGCCCGATCAAACTCAATCCCGCATCAAACGAATTGACAACGAGTACCTGCACATCGGTGCCACAAGGCTCGCTGAGGAAGCGTTCGACCGGCTGGGTATTGCGACGATCGTGAGCCAGGCTGCAGTCGCCCATCAGGTATGGTGCCGCGGCGGCCAGGACGGATGGATCGACGGCCACGCCGCTGCCGCGTTCATGCGACAAATTCCCGGACCCGTTGATCAAAGACTGCGGGCCTTGGAAGGCCGATGTTCCAGCCCAAGCATCGCGAAAGGGTGCGGCACTTGCTTCGGCCTGCTTCAGGATCGTGTCGACCTTTTCGCGAGCCACACGAGGAAGTTCCTCGACCAACTTGCTCGCTTGGTCCTTGAGGTTTTGTGCAGTCTCCGGGTCTGTCGCTTGCCGAGCCAAGTCGGCAACGCCGCGTCGCAACAAATCCACCGTCCAGGGAGGCAGTGCCATCAGATATCGTTTTCAATGAGAGAAGTAGACCAGTTCGAAACCGTCTCTTCTATCATCCTCCACTCAATCCCAACACGCAAGAAAGGATTTTTGGTGACCAATCGGTCAAGGACGTTCTAGATCTAGAAAGTCATTGACGTTGGCAACGCGTTCTTCCGGACCGGGTGCGGCTTGAGGAGCACCAAACATGGAGCTGAAGAAACCAGGCGAATCCGATTGCGATGTTGACTTCGTTTCGGTTCCCGTCCCAGCAAACATGTTCATCGGGTTCAAACGAGCTGGGTTGAACGTTTCCTTGGTACGCTGCCAAGACTTGGAAGCGGTGGTTTTGACATCCGTCATCAAACCATTCTTGCGTTCCACAATCCGATCTTGATCCTCATTGGGAACTAAGAAGCTTGGCATGCGGAAAGCAGGTGCCTTCGGCATCGAAGGCATCTTCCAGTTTGCGGGATTGAGTGTCTGAGCCATCTTTGAGAAAGCACCCGGCTCCGCCCCTTGCGCAGAGGCGGACGTGGCGGCCATGCACTGGCTGCCAACGAACAAACAAACGCAAACAGTTAGTCGACGCGAAAAAGGCGACATTTCAAAACGGGGCATTGAGAACGCTCCACGTACTACGATTCAGAAAATTCAACGTTGAATCAGCTATCGCTTTTCCGCCAAAACCATCGCAACCCCAGTTTCTAAAAACGAAGTCAAAAAGTGTGACAAAACGGTTCAATAAGGAACGTCGACGGCGTCGCATAAGAACCGCATCAGCGGACGTGCATCGCGAATCAGTTGAGTGATCCGAGCGACGGCGTCTTTGCCGGTGATCTCTTTCCGATCCGTTTTCGCGATTCCGACAAAGTCGATCCGCCGTAGATCCTCGATCATCGGATGGCCGCGGTCGTAGTCTCGCGGAGAGGTCTTCAACTGTTCGCCGCCCATTTCAAACGACGTGCGAAATGACTTGGCATTGCGAGCCCGCAGCCACACCTTGGGTTCTTCCGCGATGGCCGCCCGTATCGCCGCGAGAGATTCCCGTTGCGGTCGCCAAACGCCCATCCCCACAAAGCACTCTTCCGGGGACAAATGCACATAGCCGCCCGGCGTGTGGATGTCTTTCGACAATGTGCCGCTGAAACACGCATCATGCCTCATCGAGATGCCCACGTTGGTCTTGTAAGGCGTCTTGTCTTTGCTGAACCGCGTGTCACGGTAAATCCGCATCAGCGACCCACCCTGCGTCTTGTCGATCACGCGAAGCATTGGCGCGGATCGTTTCAGCGGCACGGCGAGCTGTCGAATCAGCTCCAGCGCAGGCTCCCGAACGTCGGACTCATAGCGTGGCTTGTTCTCCGCAAACCACTCTCGATTGTTGTTGTCAGAGAGATCTTCGAGGAAGTGGAAGAATTCAGGTTGGATCGGAGATGTCATCAGGATCAGGCTGCGGTTGCTTGCGGAACTTTCTTACCTTGCATTTGATAGACGTAACGCAAGATTTCCGCCACCGCTTGGTACTGTTCCGCTGGGACTTCTTGACCCACGTCGACCAATTTGTACAACGCCTGAGCCAGCTCTTTTCGTTCCACCACGGGAATGCCGTTTTCCAATGCCAATCGGCGAATCCGCTGGGCAATCATGCCCGCACCTTTGGCCACCACGATGGGAGCCGGCATCGTCAACGGATCGTACTTGATCGCGATGGCAAGTTCGGTCGGGTTGCTGGCAACCACGTCGGCTTTGGGGACTTCGGATCCGAGTTGGCCCATCGCCAATTGACGTGCCACTTGACGACGACGAGCCGCGACCTGCGGATCAGCCTCGGTGTCCTTCATCTCATCGCGGACTTCTTGGTCCGTCATCATCAAGTCTTGTTCCGTCTTCCACCACTGGTAGACATATTCGAGCAGTGCCAAAACAAACAGCCCGACGCCGATCCACAACGACACGCCGAACAAGGTGTCAAACATCGACTTGGCTAACTGCGGCACCGAAAGCGACGCCATCGAGATCACATCGCCGTGGTGAGCCCGAAGTGCCAGGTACGCGATCCCGCCAATGATGCCGACTTTGAACATCCCGAACACCAATCGCATCACGCCCTGAAGCGACAGAATTCGTTTGGCTCCGGACAACGGGCTGATGTTGCTCAACTTTGGCACCAACTTCTCAGTCGACAGCAACAACCCGGACTGAAAGACGTTGATCAACACGCCACCGATGAACATCAGGATCATCATCGGCACGGCCGCCATCGCCAGGCGTTGCGAGATCTGCAACATGTACTGCGTGGCGTCTTGATTGGTCATCGGTGCCAGCTTCGTTTCGCCGAGAGCTTGCTCAATGCCTCCCGACAAATAAGCCGCCATGTTTCCACCGATGGCGTAAAGAGCTCCGATCGCGGCCAGCAACAGAGTCGCAGACGTCAGGTCCTGGCTTTTCGCGATCTGGCCTTTTTCGCGAGCCTGCCTGCGTTTGCGTTCTGACGCTGAGTGTTTCTTATCTCCACCGGAATCAGACATCAGGCGTTGTCCAAATCGAGGCCAATCGCTCGACGTTCGCCGTCAAGTCTTCTTGGAACAACCACGCAACCGAACCGATCGTCAGTGCGGTGACCACCAACATCGCCAGCGCGTTGATCGACAACCCGATCGCCAACACATTGATTTGTGGCAACGTGCGACTGATCAAACCAGTCACCAAGTTTGCCAGTAACAACGCCGCAATCACCGGCCCCGCGACGCGCACGCCGCTGGCCATGGAATTGCCCATCACCACAATCACAGCGTCCATCATCGAATCAGTGAACTGCACATTGCCGGGTGGAATGTGTTGAAAACTCTCGACCAATAAGCGCAGCACCACACGGTGGGCTCCCGTGATCAACATCACCGTCGTGACCAACATGCCGACCATCCGAGCCAACGCGGGCATGCTGCTGGACGTGGTCGGATCAATCGAATCACCCAGCTGCATCCCTCCGGTGCTGGTGATCGCTTCCCCGGCCAATTGCAAACCGGTGATCACCATTTGAGTCGTCGCACCGATCAACATTCCAATCAATGCTTCGCGTCCAATCGCGACGGCCAACTCCGGCAGGTTGTCAATCGTCGGCATCGAAGGATGATCGCACTGCGCGGCCAAAGTCGGCATCAAGATCGCCGTTAAAATCAATGCCAACAAAGCCCGGATGCGTTTGGGAACTCCCACGCCGATCGCCGGCATGGCCATCAGCAACATCCCCAGACGAGTCAGCACGAGTGTGCCGAGTACCAAGTGATTGAAAATCCAATCGACGAAGGCTTGCATCGCTACAAACCACCCGCGTCTTCAAAGACATGCCGAGTGAACTCGACCATCCGAGACATCAACCACGGCAAACAGGCGATCAAGACCGCAGCCATCGCCATGATCTTTGGAACAAACGAAACCGTTTGATCCTGAATTTGGGTGAGTGCTTGAATCAGACCGATTCCCAGACCGGCCAACATACCGACCGCCAGCATCGGCAACGCCAAGACAACAGCGGCCAACAAGGCTTCGCGAACCAAATCGATTGCGTCAGATGCTTCAAACACGGCGCGTTATCCCATTGTCCCAAAGCTGTTCATCAACATTTCCACCACCAAACGCCATCCATCCACCAACACAAAAAGCAGCAGTTTGAATGGCAACGCGATCACGGCGGGAGGCAACATCAGCATCCCCATCGAAATCGTGACGCTGGCGACGACGAGGTCGACGATCAAGAACGGTAAGTAAATTTGAAAGCCCATCAGGAACGACGTTTTCAGTTCGCTCAGGATGAACGCGGGCAAGAGGACTCGCAGAGGCACATCATCAAACGTGCTGGGCACGACGGCGTCGGGATCCATGTATCCGTAGAACAACACCACGTCGTCTTCGTTGCGAGCTTCGCGAATCTGCCAAGCCATGAATTCGCGAATCGGAATGGCACCCTTTTCGAATGCCTCTTCCAACGTCATCTCAACTTCGGGATCGGTGTAAGGCTTGATCGCATCGTCGTAGACGCGAGTCCAAACGGGCGTCATCACGAACAAAGTCATGAACAACGCGACGCTCGTCATCACTTGGCTGGGCGGCAACGACTGAAGCCCGATGGCTTGTCGCAGCAAACCCAGCACGATGATGATGCGGACATAACAAGTCGTCATCAACAAAATCGCGGGTGCCAGCGACAGCACCGTGAGCAGCAACATGACTTGCAAACTGCCGGCCAACCCCTCGGGGCTGGTCCACTCATCAGGCCCACCGGCGATGAAGTCGAGCGGTTTGCGGTCGGTCGGTTCGGGTGCGTCGAGGTTTTCGGGACCGCCAAAGGCTTGAACCGGCGTTCGGTCGAGCACTTCGGGATCGGAAACGGTCGCCTTGCTGGGCAGCGGATCATTCGGGCGAACGATGCTGGGCTCGGCTTGTTGCGCGACGGCTTCCGAACCGATCCCAGCCGCGAACAGGACCGTGCAAACGCCAGCCAACAACCATCGCACCATGACGGCCCGATCGCATTCGTTCACTCGAGGACAATTCAGTCGGGCAAACACAGCCAAAGCCACGGGAAGATGGAAAGCACCCACGTCAGGCCGAGCACCACGCTCGACCGTTCCGAGTTGCGACTTTAGGAGAATTTGTCATTTCGCCGAAAGTCGGATTCGCAGGTCGATTTTTCTCAGCCTGAGATTTCGCGAAATGGCTGGAGAAGACGCCTGTTTCCCCAGGTAGAGCCGGTTTCCTCGAGGAGAACGGAGGATTCCGGCCACCAAACGGGAATTCCTCCAAAAATCTCGGCAGAGAAAGCCACCCGACGCCGGAATCGAAACTTTTGTGGTGCCAAAGGGTTGAAACCATGTAGGCTAAAACCCGATCCGATTCGCTCGACCAAATTTGCTCAGCGAGTCGAATCCGGCGGCCATTGCCTCTCTTTTCACGCTTTCACTCGTCATTTTTGACTTTGCCATGTTCACGAGCCCACTCTCAATTCGATTGCTGCTCATCCCCGCTCTTGCCATTCTGATGTCGCTGCCGGCTGCCGCTCAGCCTCCGGGCCGAGGTGGGTTTGGCGGAGGCGGATTTGGCGGTGGCGATCGAGGCGGCCGCGGAGGCCCCGGTGGCGGTGGTGAACGCGGTGGCGGAGGTGGCCGTGGTGGCGGCGGTGACCGAGGAGGTGGCGGCGGACGTGGTGGATTTGATCCGTCCAGCATGCTGCAACGGTTGGATCGCAACGGAAACGGCACGCTGGATCCCGACGAACAAGAGGGTCCCGCCGGATTCCTGATTCAACGACTCGCGGCGTCCGACTCCAGCATCAAAGCCGGTCGTCCAATTCCACTGTCGAAATTCAGCAGTGCGTTTGAAAAAATGCGTGAGGAACGCGAAGGCGGTGGTGACTCTCGCGGCGACAATGATCGTCGCAGCAGCCGCGAAACGGACGACATGGAATTGGAAATGTTGGTCCCGGGTTTTGGTTTGGAAGCGGATCCTGTCTTGGTTCCCGGTTTCGGCCCAGCCGCTGAAATGATGGCCACGCCCACCACCGAGGAAGATCGCAAATCCGCACGTGAGGTTTTGTCTCGTTACGATCGCGACAAGGACGGCCAGCTTGGAAAAGACGAAATCTCCAGCCGCTTCTGGGGAAATCCGATGGACTTTGACCGCAACGGCGATGGCAAGCTGTCTGAAATGGAACTGGCGACTCGCCAAGCCGTCCGTCGTGGCAACGAAGAAGAACGTCGAGACGATCGTCGCGATGACCGCCGCCGAGACGATGACGATGATCGCGAAATTGTTGAAGTCGATTTTGGTGGACGCAAGTCTTACCGCGTTGAGGGACCAGGGATGGCTGAAGGTATGCCGAGCTTCTTTGCTCAACGGGACCTCAATCGCGACGGACAAGTCTCGATGAACGAGTACACGAGCGATTGGACACCTGATCGCGTGGAAGAATACTACCGTTGGGACCAAAACCAGGACGGTGTGATCACGCAAACCGAAGTTCGCCGAGGTGTGGACGACGGTGCCGTTGCGACGGACGCTCCGATCGGCCGCGCAGCACCGGGTTCATCTTCCACCGCGCGTTCGACCAGCTCGGGTTCGAGCTCCGGACGTTCCAGCAGTTCACCTGCCGCCGATGGTCCGCCGCCAACGGAAAAGGAACTGAAATACGCCGCGACCATCATCGGTCGATATGACAGCAACAAAGACGGTGCATTAACGTCGACCGAATGGAAGTCGATGTTGCTCAGTCCCGCCGGCGCGGATTTCAACGGCGACGGTCGCGTCACGATCCAAGAGTACGCTCAGCACATGGCCAACCGGTCGAAACGTTGATCGTTTTCGATCAAGAACCCAACCAAGCAACGCTCAGCGATACTTTGATAATCCGCGATCAACCGTGATCGCGGTCAAACCAAGATTTGGTTCAGCTCGTCGTTGATGGCACGAGCCGAGCGGAGATTTTGGAACACGCATCCGCATTCGCAGCGATCATCCTCGGTGCGTCGAAGCCAAATCACCGTCACGGTGCCGCTGACGCCCGATGGGGTGCTGATCAACAATCGCTCGGAAGGATCAACTTGTCCGAGCAATGTGATTCGCATTCCAGACGCCGAGCAATCTTCCAGCACGACGTCGTTGACTTCTGATTTGCCGTGCGCCCGACGGACTTGAACTGGCATTCCGACCTGCATCCGCTCTTCTTCGCGGCGTGTGATCAGGCCTTCATTGACCATCTGATCGATCAAATCCAAATCGATTAAGCGACGGAAACGGAATCCGAAGGTGTTTGATCCCACCGACGTCTGTTGATTCCAACAAAGCCGGCCGGCCACTTCCAACTCGAATCCCAACGTCGGCGCGTTGATGCGAAGCACGGCGATGGTGACATTGGAGTCCTCTCCCAACTTGGCCCGAATGGCGCAACCGCCTTGGCTCAGATCAGCCAACTGACATTCGTATTCCTTCACTATGTCGTCGCGGAGAATCACCACGACAGCCTTCAACCGGTCACGATGCTTCGCATAAAAACGATCGCTCGTTCGGTTTTGGCCGTTCACGTCACGCGTCATGAGGTTTCGAAGAGAGTTAGAGAATCAGGGACGGAACCATCTGTGAAACCCTACGTCATGAAACCCCCCGCGCCTCAGAAATCCGATGTCTTCGTGAACTTGTAACGGTTTTGCCGCTTGTCCCACCGCTGCAACTGTTGGGACTCGTTCGGAAGGCAAAATCATCACAATCGGACCGAGGAAGACCCGATGACCAGTGTGTCGAACATCATCCCGCTGTTGATCGAGTCTTATGTTGCGTCCCCACCGCCATTCAGTTGCCTCTGCCTGTTGCCGTGCCCGCGGTCGGCAGCGACGGCGATCTCGAATGCTCGCGATCGTCGGCTTGGCACCGCTGACGCTGCTGGCCCAACCCTCGTTTGCGCAGACGACTCGGACCAATCAATTCGTCACCGGAACGGCAACTTCGACCGTCGACGAATTCGTCACGGCTCCTAAGGTCGCCGCGTCTCCCAGCGTCGCTGCAGGCACCGGTGTTGCCACCGCTCGGCTGATGCTTCCGCAATCAGGCTCGACGATCGTCAAACAGCCCACCCTGGAAGCGCCGCCGAATTGGTTGACGCCGCTCGCCACGTCCCCGGACGCCGAACCAGCCGGTTTCTCGGGCCAAACTCCGGTCGGCCCCCATCAAAACAGCTTTGAGTCGTTCCAACCCGTTGCCAGCAACGATGGTTCAACGATTGAGAGCCCAGCGAAAGATACCCCAACGAACGCAACTGCATCCACCGCGACCGGAGGAGCACCTCAACCAACCGAGGCACCTCGCATCGCAATGCGTCCACCAACTCGGACCAACGACGCGACCAGCACGCCTCGACAAAGCCAACCGAACAAACCCGTCGCAGATGCAAGACCTCAACGTTTGCCAGAGACGGAACCATCGTCGCAACCAGCGGCAGAGGTTGCAGCCGCCAAATCAACCGCTCAACGATTTGCCGAAGTGATCGCCGAACGGCGTGCGATGGAACAAGCCAAAGCGCCCGTGACACCACCAGCCGCTGCCTCAGGCATGTTCCTGGCGACTCAAACGGCCAAGTCGAAACTCGATCAAGCTTGGAAGCACTTCCAACAAGCCGAGGTGGAGTACAGTTCCGCAGCCTACGCATCCGCTGAGACATCGGCTTGGCAAACGTTGCACTTGGCCGCCGAAGCGATCGACTTGCACGACCAGCACACCCGTTCGCGTTCCGCGATTGAATCAGGACAAGCCGTCGCCGCCGCTCCTTCGCGCTCCGCCGTCCGACGCTTGCAAGCCGGACGAGACGCTTTGAACGAAGCACAAGATTTCGTCGGCCCGTACGCCACGGATGATCCCGAATCGATCGCACGTCTCGCTCGATCGCACCGCACTCCCGTTGTCCGACAAGGCCTACCACGTCGCGGCCGAGCGGCAGCACCTTCGCATCCCAACTATCAATCTGCTCCCAAAGACGAGCTTGGTTGGTATGGAATGCTCCCCAAAACCTGATCCAGGGGTTATGAAAGTCTAGAGC
>TARA_R110002073_G_scaffold336543_1_pt1 | contig 41144 bp, 29 predicted proteins | sample TARA_R110002073 | Tara Oceans TARA_R110002073 (sample SAMEA4397174) | marine metagenome | biome: Polar Biome; feature: [DCM] deep chlorophyll maximum layer (ENVO:01000326); material: water (ENVO:00002006), including particulate matter (ENVO:01000060) such as... | depth 40 m
ATGTCGCAAATCCCAGAACGTGACAGTTATTCACCGTGCGTTGCTAAACCGTCACATGGAGCGACGAGCATGGAGCGGCGAGGAAGGTCAGACCCGAGGTCGCAGGGCGGCGGCTTGGCTTTGAAGACGATCGGACTGCGATTTCATTCGCTCGCTCATTCGGCGAAGTTCTTCGTCGAGTCGGGCGGATGCGACTGGCGAAAACGAGATTTCGGGCGTTCCCAAGCGAACGGAATCGACATCGGGAATCGTTCCGGCGGCTTCGGCGAGCGAGCGAGTTGTCATGGCGTCGATCAACAAACACTGAAGACTGCGTTCTTGAACCGGCACGATCGACGGTTCGCTCCACTGCAATTGCATCGCCGGGGTGACGCGTCGCGAAATCATTTCGATCTGTTGCATCCGAGTTGGCATGCTGTGGTGATCGGCATCCAGGGCGCAGACCCAGCTTCTTCGCGAAGTTCGGTAGGCCAGTTCAAATGGGCTGAGGTTGTACTGCAATGTTTCGTCGAAGCGATCCGCCATCTCCATCGTGCATTCGACGTCCGCGGTCACTCGCCCCAGGGCCAAGCGATCGGCTCGGACGGGACGAATGTCATCGGATTGCAATTGGATCTCATGCCACGACGAAGTGTTCGGCATGCTTTCAATTCGAACACGATTGCCGCCACGCAGTTCGCGTTCGAACGCTTTCGATTCGTCGGACTTCCATTGCTGGATGGTTTGCGGACGCGAACGTGTGCCTCGTCTTTCAGCACGGAACCGAGCGAACGTGGTGGCGATTCCCGCCGGGGTGGCCAGGGGCGTTTCGAACACTGCGTCGGTGCCGCTTCCCAGCCGACTTCGCAGAGTCAGCGTGGAATAGTGAAGCGACGCCATTTGTCGCGAGATCAGCAATCCGAGGCCTTCGCCACCCAGATCGGAAGCGATCTTTTGCGTGCCGCTGAGTTGTTGCAAACGTTGCGGTGAAATTCCTCGGCCACGATCGATCACCGACCAGACCGCGACTCCGCGATTCAGGTCGTCTTCCACTCGAATCAAAATCGGCGACCCAGGTTTGCTGGCCCGTTCCGCGTTGATGATCAGGTTGGTCAGCAAACGCGAAAGGATGGTGGAATCGACCAGTGTGTCGGTCGAGTTCGGTTCGGCACCGTCCCAGTGCAGGTCAATTTGTTTGTTGCTGAGCAGCGAGCGAGTGGACAAATCCACGGCGTCGCGAATCGCGGTTCGTTTGGTGGCAACGCGGCGGACGCGAGGTGTTCCGGATCGCAAGCGTTCCGCTCGTGACAATTCGCCGATCAGCGAATCGATGTATTCGCACTGAGTCATGGCGGCTTGCAGAAATTCCGCCTGAGACGGAGTCACGTCGCCAAGGCTGCCGTCGCGAATGACTTCCATCGTGGCCGCGATGCCGGCCAAGGGCGATTTCAGGTCGTGTGCCGTTTCGCTCAGCAATCGGACCGCGGCACCGAGTGGATCGGCTGGTGAATCCATCCCGGTTGCGGGAGCTCTTCGCTGAGGGCGACGAGTGGATCGGTGGGACCGGTCGGTTGTCGGGCGTGATTTGCTGGATTGGGGCATGGTGGCGGTCTTTTGTTCACGGCGGGGCAGGCGTGGGTTTGCTACTAGGCGTATCTCGCTGTGGGCAGAGAGGACAGTGGCTCATTTCAAATCGACAGAATTCCCGCGGCCGGTTCGTCAAATTGATACCAAGTTGCAGTGTGAGGTAATTTGCTGAGTGGATTACACCATCGCGATGCGTTGTTCCCGAAAGAGGCTTTGCCTGGGAGAAAGCTGTTTTGCGAGCCGCATTGGTCCGGCGGATCTGGCAAGATGAATCGATCGATCGGATTGTTCGCGTTCGACGGAATCATCCAAATCCGCAGCAGCCAAAGGGTTGGATCGAATGTGCCGCAAAAGCCGAATGAAGACCTGTGGCCGGTGAATTCTGGCCAAACCAGAGGTTCCGTTCTCGGCGGGCAACGCGAATGCGGCTGGTCGTCTCTTGACGTCGGCCACGGTTGCGCGGGACACAACAAGAATCGTGGACCCCTTTTTTGTCATTCGGTAGCGGCAAGAGTCATGTGTGGAATCGTTGGATACGTCGGTGCGGACCAAGCAGCTGAATTCCTGATCGATGGACTTCGCCGATTGGAATACCGAGGCTACGACAGTGCGGGTGTCGCCATTCACGGCGGCAGCGACATCTCAATCACACGATCGGTCGGTCGGATTCAGGCGTTGGCCGATCGCTTGGGGACGCCAACCGAGGGCACCTTGGGACTTGGTCACACCCGATGGGCCACGCACGGTCCGGCCACCGAAGAAAACGCTCACCCGCACATCGGCGGAACCGGCGAAGTCGTGCTGGCCCACAACGGAGTCATCGAGAACTTTCAGGTGCTCAAAGATGAATTGATCGCGAAGGGTTACCAATTCAAATCGGCGACTGATAGCGAAGTGATTGCCCACTTGATCGCGGAAGGTTTGAAGAGCACACCGGCCGATCCGACTCAGCCGAATATGCGATACGTCACCGCGGTGCAGTGGGCGATCGCTCAGCTTCGCGGCACGTATGGTTTGGCCGTCGCTTTTCGCGAAAAACCGGGGTTGTTGATCGCGGCTCGGTTCGGCAGCCCGTTGGTGTTGGGCGTTGGGCGTGGCGAGTATTTCGTGGCCAGCGACGCATCGCCGATTGCCGGTCGCACTGACCGCATCGTCTATCTCGCCGATCATCAGATCGCCGTGTTGACCGCTGATGGATTCACGGTGCTTCATCGCGACAGCGGCAAGGTGCGAGTGAACATTCAGCCGTTGGCCGAAGACACCGGCGAAGTCAGCATGAACGGCTATGAGCACTACATGCTCAAGGAAATTCATGAGCAGCCTGATTCGCTTCGCAACGCGATGCGTGGCCGTTTGAACGACGAAGATGCGACGGCGGTCTTTGGCGGATTGAATCTGACGCCTCAGCAACTTCGGGGTGTTGAGCGGATCATCTTGACCGGTTGCGGAACCAGTTGGCACTCGGCTCTGGTCGGCGAATACATGATCGAGGAATTCGCACGAATCCCCGTTTGTGTGGAGTACGCCAGCGAGCTTCGGTACCGGAACCCGCCAATCGAAAACAACACCTTGGTCTTTGGGATCACCCAGAGTGGCGAGACGGCCGACACGCTCGCGGCTCTGAACGAGACCAAACGGAAGGGGCACCGCACGTTGGCGTTGTGCAACGTCGTCGGCAGTTCAATCGCCCAGGCGGCAGACGGCGGGGTTTACCTGCACGCCGGGCCAGAAATTGGCGTGGCCAGTACCAAGGCATATTCCAGTCAGTGCTGTGTGCTGGCGATGTTGTCGCTCTACTTTGGCCGCATGCGGCACATGAGTTTCGAGTCGGGCGGTCGGATCATCGAAGAGCTGCGGCGTTTGCCGGCGGCGGTGGAGCAAGCGTTGACCTGCGATTCTGAAGTTCGCCGGATCGCATCGAAGTACGCGGAAGCCTCCAACGTTTTGTATCTCGGACGCCGCTACAACTTCCCGACGGCCCTCGAGGGGGCTCTGAAGCTGAAAGAAATCAGCTACATCCACGCCGAAGGCTACCCGGCGGCGGAGATGAAACACGGCCCGATCGCGCTGGTGGACAAAGATACCCCCAGCGTTTTCATCATGCCACGCGGAACGACTTACGACAAAGTCATGTCCAACATGGAAGAGGTCAAGGCTCGCGGAGGCCCCGTGATTGCCGTCGCCAGCCACGAAGAGGCTCAGATTCGCCGGATCGCCGACGAGGTCATTATGATTCCGGAGGTCCCCGAATTCCTGCAGCCAATCGTTTCGGCCATTCCTCTTCAATTGCTGTCCTACCATATTGCCGTTTTGAGGGGTTGTGACGTTGATAAGCCCCGTAACTTGGCGAAAAGTGTGACGGTTGAGTAAATTTCACGGTCGAGCGATTTCACATCCCAACTAGGGTTTCACTAACCAGAACATTGCTCCTAGTCTCATTGGTGGCGGTTCTGACTTCATTCCTTTCAACACTTGCAGCGGAGTTCTCCTGAGATGAACGATCGGGGTTTGAGCTACAACTCACGCAAAGCACTCATGGTCCACATTGGCGAAACGGCGGGTGCCGAGATCGCGGATTTGATCAACAATCTCTTGGAAGAGGTGGACGAACTACGCCGAACCAAGGTCAGCATCACGCGAATCGTTCCTGGCCAGCAACCGGTTCAAGAATTCATCGAAGAACCCGTCTGATCCGAAGATCGGCCTCCACAGCGAGGTTGATCCTGGGCAAGGTGGGTGGTGGCCTGGGATCACAACTTCGGTCTCTGCTTTGAGTTGACAGGTTGCCCCTCAGTGTCGACAGTGTCGGGTTCCCGGGATTGAAATCCCAGTTTTCCCCACCCACGCTCGTCTCACGATCCATGTCTGACGCTTCTTCGACCGCTCCCAGCCAGGCGGGAGCCACTTCTCAATCCACCGGCAGCCGAACGTTGCTGGACAAAATTTGGGACCAGCATCTGGTTCACGCTCCCGAGTCCGGGCCCGCGATCATCTACATTGATCTGCACCTGGTCCATGAAGTGACCAGCCCTCAGGCGTTCGAGGGATTGCGGATCAACAACCGCCCCGTTCGTCGTCCCGAACGCACCATCGCGACCCCCGATCACAACGTTCCAACTTCTGATCGCAGTTTGCCAATCGCTGACCCGATCAGCCGCAAACAGATCGAAACGCTGCGTGAGAACTGCAAGGAGTTCGGCGTTCAGCTGTTCGACATCGATGACGTGCGTCAAGGAATCGTGCACGTGATCGGCCCCGAAAACGGTTACACCCAGCCGGGCATGACGATCGTTTGTGGCGACTCTCACACCGCGACGCACGGCGCGTTTGGTTCGCTCGCGTTTGGCATCGGTACCAGCGAAGTCGAGCACGTTTTGGCGACGCAAACGCTTCTGCAGTTCAAGCCGAAGACGTTCGAACTTCGCGTTGATGGCGAATTGGCCCGCGGAGTGACCGCGAAGGACATGATCCTGTATCTGATTGGCCAAATCGGAACCGCGGGCGGAACAGGCTACGTCCTTGAGTTCACCGGAGACGCCGTTCGCAACCTGACGATGGAAGAGCGAATGACGGTCTGCAATATGTCGATCGAAGCCGGGGCTCGCGCCGGCATGATCGCTCCCGATCAAACCACTTTCGACTATCTGCGTGGGCGCCCAGAATGCCCCGCTGATTTTGATGCCGCGGTGGATGCATGGAAGAAACTGCCATCGGACCCCGGTGCGACTTACGACCGAAGCAACGTCTACAAGGGCTCGGATATCCGGCCTCAGGTGACCTGGGGAACCAACCCGGGTCAGGTTTGCAGTGTCGATTCGGTGGTGCCATCACCGGGTGACAGCACCGACGTCAACGTTCAAAAGTCGACCGCTTCGGCGCTTCAGTACATGGATCTGAAGGCCGGCACGCCGATAACCGAAATCGAAATCAATCGAGTGTTCATTGGTTCTTGCACCAACGCCCGCATCGAAGATTTGCGAGCAGCAGCGGCCGTGATCAAGGGGCATCACTGCAGCGAGAAAGTCAACGCGATGATCGTGCCAGGCAGTGGCAAGGTGAAGTTGCAAGCCGAAGAAGAGGGTTTGCACAAGATCTTCACCGATGCGGGTTTCGATTGGCGAGAAGCCGGTTGCAGCATGTGTTTGGCGATGAACCCCGACAAATTGGCTCCGGGCGAACGTTGTGCCAGCACCAGCAATCGCAACTTCGAAGGTCGCCAAGGCAAAGGTGGCCGAACACACTTGGTCAGTCCCGCGATGGCCGCAGCGGCCGCGATCAACGGTCACTTCGTCGACATTCGCGACTGGGATTATCGCTGAGTTGCCAACCGGTGATTCAGCTCGACCATGAGCGGCTAGCGACACACTGCTAGCCTTTTGTTTTCTGTCTTCACGCCGGCACCGGGGCGAGCACCCCGCGGCGAATAAACCATCCCCTCATCGCTAACAGCTAACAGCCAATCGCTCATAGCTGAAGCCGCAGGCTTCCATCATGCAAAACTTCACCGTACACCAAGGCGTTGTGGCAACGCTGGATCGTGCCAACGTTGACACCGATCAAATCATCCCCAAGCAATTCCTGAAACGCATCGAGCGAACCGGTTTCGGCCAGTTCTTGTTCTTCGATTGGCGATTCTTGGAAGACGGCGAGACCGAGAACCCTGACTTTGAGCTGAATCGCATCAACGTCAAAGGGGCGTCGATCTTGCTCACGCGTCAGAACTTCGGCAGCGGAAGCAGTCGCGAGCACGCCGTTTGGGCGCTCGATGACTATGGCTTTCGAGCTGTGATCGCTCCTTCGTTCGCGGACATCTTTTTCAACAACTGCTTCAAAAACGGCGTTCTGCCGATCGCATTGTCCGAAGAAGACGTCGAAGAATTGTTCCAGCGAGCTGAGAAGGGAAATCCCTACCAGTTGACCGTCGATTTGGAAAACCAGGTCATCACAGATGGGCAGGGCTTCGAGCGTTCGTTCGAAGTCGACGAAAGTCGCCGCCACAACATGCTGCACGGTCTCGATGACATCGCGCAAACGTTGTTGCACGAAGAGAAAATCACCGCTTTCGAAGAAGCCCGCGGCTAGGCATCGCCTTATCGATGCGTTGACGCGTTTCTCTCTTTCGCTCTCTCGTGCAGCTTCGGTAGACCGGAGGCGTTGAGAGTTCGAATCGCGGGAGAACGCAGATGCCTTGGAATGACATGGGAATGGCTCGTGAAGGTTTGTCGTTGATGGCATCCTTCTTTGCCGTCGCGTCGACCTTCTATTTCTGGTTGGTTCGTGCCAATCGCGAACGTGCCAAATTAGCCGCCTGCACCGTCACGGGTCTGCGTGGCACGATGTTGATGGCGATGGAGGACACCGCGACCTATCGGCGGGTGGCGCCTGGCGACAGCGAAATCGTGCTGAAGTACTGGCTAGATTTGGCGATCGTGAACAACAGTTCCTTGCCCAACGCGTTGTTGGGAATCAAGGTTTGGGTGAAGTTCACTGACGGCCGTTGGCATGCCATGGATGTCGCTTCCGCCGATCCGGAGGCGGATTTGTTCCCGCAGAATGTCGATCCTCTGACCACCGCCGGCATGAAGCTGACACTGGCAACCAAATGTGAAGGCAGCATCGGCGGCGGTTTTCGCGAACGAGAGTGTGCCGCGGGCGATGCGTTGCCGGAGCTAGTGCCAGTGCGAGTCGAGTTGGAGGCTCTGCAGGGCCAGACCTTTGTCAGCGAATGGCTGGATGACGGGCGGTTGTTACAGCGAACGACCGAGCAGTCTGGTTTGGCTGCTGCTTGATCGCCATTGTGCATCTTGGGTGAAAAGTCGCGGAAGCTGGGCCGACAGTTTGCCCGAAATCCGATAGCATTCCGATTGTTTGGATTCAGACTTCAACGGGGTGTAATTGATGACATTTGCCACGCAGCTCAATGCGGCAATCTTGCGGACCGGATCGGTGACTTGCGTGGGGTTGGACCCGCGATTGGAGCAGCTGCCCAAGCCGCTTCGAGAAAGCGTTTCCGAGAACCGCAAGGATTCCGTCGCGGCTGCCTACACGCAATTTTGCTGTGAGATCATCGACGCGGTCGCGGGTTTGGTGCCCTGCGTGAAGCCTCAGGCGGCATTTTTCGAGCAGCTCGGCCCGGCCGGGATGGTTTCGCTCGGCGAAGTCATTGCCCACGCGAATCGAGCCGGATTGATCGTCATCACGGATGGCAAGCGGAACGATATCGGCAGTACCGCAACGGCTTATGCGGACGCTTATTTGGGCAGTGCAGAACCAGAGCGATCGCCATGGGGAAGTGATGCGTTGACGGTCAGTCCCTATTTGGGACGAGACAGCCTGGAACCCTTTGTAGAGGTGTGTGACCGACGAGCGGCGGGCATCTTCGTTCTTGTGAAGACGTCAAATCCCGGCGGCGGCTACCTGCAGGATCTCAGCGTCGATGGAAAGACGATCTATCAGTCCGTGGCTGAGTTGGTCACCGAGCTGAACAAGTCTCGACTGGACGCCGATGGCTACGGGCCGGTTGGTGCGGTCGTGGGAGCGACTTACCCCGAACAGCTCGTTGAGCTGCGAAAAGCGATGCCGCACAGCATTCTGTTGGTGCCCGGGTTTGGGGCTCAGGGCGGATCGGCCGACGATGTGCGTGCGGCGATGGATTCCAATGGGGCCGGGGCAGTCGTGAACAGTTCGCGGCACATCATCTTCGCTCACAAACGGGAAGAGTTCTCGGTCGCTGCGGACGAAAGCAATTGGCAGGACGCGGTCCGAGCGGCAACCGTTCAGATGAATGAACAGTTGAAGGGCTAGGGGGGGAGACGCCGGGCGCCCCTGTTCGGCGAGAAGTTGGCTCCATCGCAGGGATCAGGGGGCTCCTGCGTTCACCTCGTGCAGCGATGCTGCTCATCAATTCTGCGTAGCGGAAAGGCTGTCTCTGCGAGTTCCCGAGATTGCCTCATTGCCCCAGGTTTCGGTTTGGATGCTTGCGGAGAGTGCTGCGCAGATGCGTAGACGGGTGAGTCGGGCAGTCAATGGCCGATATTGTCGACCGAGGTTCGGTTTTTTGTGCGACACAATGTCGCTGATCGTTCGCTGGCCTTGCCCTCGCAGGTGTTTCCGACTGATAATCCCGGCCCGCGCTCGGAAGAGTTGCGCGGATGCTCTATTACTTTTTCTTGTCTCGTCAACGTTGCTCGGTCGTGTTGCACTCGGGGTGATCCCTCAGGTGAGAAATGTGGTTCGGGGTTTGGTTTCCGTTGGCGTGTGATTTGGATCGATCATGAAACGTTTTTTGTTTCCACGTTGGGTCAATCCCTTCTTGGGCGTTCTAGGACTGGCCATTGTTGGCGGAGGCGTGTACGCCGCTGCCATGGGTGGATTGGTCACGGACCCTCAGACTCTCAACGTGGGCTATCAACCGACTCAACCGGTCCCATTCAGTCACGCGATTCACGCGGGACAGTTGAAAATGGATTGTCGGTATTGCCACAACACCGTTTTTGATGCCGCCCACGCTGCTGTGCCTCCAACGGCAACCTGCGTGAACTGTCACTCGCCTGCCGCTGAGAACGGTCAAACCGCTTTGGGTGCGGTTCACACCGACAAAGCCAGCTTGGCACCAATCCACGAGAGCTGGAAAACCGGCCGCAGCGTTGCTTGGAAGCGAATTCACAACCTGCCTGAATTCGTTTACTTCAATCACGCCGCACACGTGAATTCTGGCGTCAGTTGCGTTTCCTGCCACGGACGCATCGACCAAATGGAAGTCGTGTACCAACACGAGCAACTGTCGATGGCATGGTGTATCACTTGTCACCGCAACCCGAACGAACACCTTCGCCCGGTTGAGCTTGTCACCAAGCTCGATTGGAAAGCGGAAGACCACGATTGGGGCGAGTTCGCTGATCAAGCGGAATTCGCGAAAGCCCATCGAGAAGAACACAACATCAATCCACAAGTCCATTGTGCGGTTTGTCACCGATAGTCCATCGAGAACAACTGGCCCGCTGAATTCGGCTGACTCACCGCAAACTGAACTGAGAAGATTTTCCTCCATGACCACTTCGACCCAAGACGCCGGTTTCGATTCCTCCGAAGCCTCTTCCTCGTCCGCTGCTGGCAAACCGCAGTACTGGCGAAGCTTGTCGGAATATCGTCAAGACGACACGTTCGTCAACGAATTTCTGCATCGCGAATTTCCGGTCGCGGCGTCGGAATTCCCCGAGGGTGTGTCGCGTCGTCGATGGATGCAAATCATGGGTGCTTCGCTGGCCATGGCCGGCGCAGCCGGGTGCCGTTATCCCGAAGAACTGATCGCGCCGTTTGCACTGCGTCCCGCTGACCGTGTGCCAGGCGAAACGTATCAAGCCGCGACCAACTTCGAACTCGCCGGTGAAGTCCAGCATCTGCTGATCACTTGCGTCGACGGTCGTCCGATCAAAGCCGAGCCAAACACGACTCACCCCGCAGGCGGCGGAGCGGGAACGTACGCACAAGCTTGCGTGCTCGGGTTGTACGATCCGGATCGAGCCCGCGGCGAAGCCGGTGTGCCGATTCAGTTCGACAAAACCGAAAAGCGTCGCATCGAAACCGACTGGGACTCGTTTGCAAATTACGGTCAAGCGTTGCTGCGTTCGGTTGGCGATGGTCAATCGGTCGCCGTGATGATGTCGCCAACGACCTCGCCCACCACGTTGCGAATGATCGGCGAGTTGCAAAAGAAATTGCCCGCCGCATCGGTATGCGTCTACGACCCGATCGATGGTGGCTTGATGAACGAAGCCACCCAGCGTGTCTTCGGTAAACCAGCTGCTCAGAAGTTTGATTTCACCGAAGCGGAAGTCATCGTTTCGTTCCAGTCGGATTTCCTGGGCAGTGATGCTGGAAGTCAAAACAATTCACGCACGTTCGCGGCCAAACGCGATCCGATGCAGGAAGAAACGAAGGGCGAGATGAGTCGTTTGTACGTCGCCGAAGGCGGGTACACGACCACCGGAGCCGCCGCCGATGTTCGCATCGCGATTCGTCCCAGCCAGATGAAGGCTGTGTTGGCGGAGCTCGGACGCCGTGTTGAAAAGGTGAAAGCCGGCGAAACGCTGGGCGAACAGTACGACCTTGAAAACCTTCCCGAAGACGGTGCCGCGTACAACGAAATCGACGCCGCGGCTCGATTGGATCGATTCCTGAACGCAGCCGCAGCCGACTTGGCCGCCGCTGGCGACAAGGGAGTCGTGGTTGTCGGCGAAACATTGGGTGCCGACGCGATCGTCGCGGGCATCGATATGAACTCAAAACTCGGTTCGCTGAGTTCGATCCAAACCTTCCGTCCGATCGCCGGATTGGAACTGAAGAATCAGATCTCGCTCAAAGACGCGTATGGTCGAATCAACAGCGGCGATTTGAGCACGGTCCTGTTTGTTGACACGAACGTCGTTCATACCGCTCCTGGTGACTTGAACTTCGCCAAGGCTCTGGAGCGAGTCGAGCACTCGATTTACTTGGGCATTTACGACGATGAGACCGCTGAGAAGTGCGGTTGGTCATTGCCGATGAGCCACCCACTGGAATCTTGGAGTGACTGCGTCGGAATCGATGGGCACTACGGCGTTTGCCAACCGCAAATCATGCCACTTCTCGGTGGTCGCTCCGCCGCAGAAGTCCTCGCGTTGATGCTGGACCAAGAAGTGACCGACGGTGAGAAGTTGGTCCGCCGCACCGCCGACTCGGTTTCCGGATCGGCTATCAGCGATCGTCAATGGCGAAAGTTGTTGCACGATGGTTTCTCCGAAGACGTCGTTGTTTCCGCTGAAGAAGTTTCCGCTGGCGACGTTTCGGTCGAACTGCCAGCTGAACTTCCTGAGATCACGTTGGACGTCGATCAAGACGACATCGAAGTTGTCTTCACCGCATCGGAAGCTCTCTACGACGGACGCTTCGCGAACAACGGTTGGTTGCAAGAACTGCCACAAGCCCTGACCAAATTGGTTTGGGACAACGCGGCGGTCATGAGCCCTCGCACCGCGGAAAGTTTGGGGATCAAACACGGTTTGATGGTCGCGATTCGTCGCGGCGATGCTTTTGTTGAATTGCCCGTTTACGAAATGCCCGGTTGTGCACCCGGCGTTATCACCACCCAGATCGGCTATGGTCGGACTCGCGTGGGTGCGGTCGGCGGTTCGGATGAAATGGGAGTCGACCCAGTCGGCGTCAACGTGTCGCCAGTCCGATTCACGGACTCGATGTTGTATGCTCATCCCGTCGAAGCTCGTCCTCGATACACCGAGTATGAATTGGTCACGACCCAGGATCACTGGGCGATTGATGAACTTGGACGTGACGAAGCTGAAACCCGCAGTTTCAGCCTGATTCGCGAAGGCACCTTGGAACTGCTGAAAAAGCTGCCTGAATTCGCAGAAGTCAAAGGCCCTCACGTCCCGAAGGTTGGTGAGTCAGGTTCGCTTTGGAAAGAGCCGATCAACTCGATCGAAGAAACTCAAGAACAGGTCCCTCAGTGGGGCATGTCGATCGACTTGACCAAGTGCCTTGGTTGCAACGGATGTGTGATCGCTTGCCAAAGTGAAAACAACGTGCCGATCGTCGGCAAAGAACAGGTCGGCAACAGCCGCGAAATGCACTGGTTGCGAATCGACCGCTACTTCCAGGGCGATCCAGACGTTGCTGACATCGTTCAGGAACCAGTCACCTGCATGCACTGCGAAACCGCACCTTGCGAACAGGTTTGCCCCGTCGCGGCGACGGTTCACACAAACGAAGGTCTCAACGCGATGACCTACAACCGCTGCATCGGCACGCGGTACTGTGCGAACAACTGTCCCTACAAAGTTCGCCGGTTCAACTACTTCAATTACAACACCGAAGTCGGTGTCGGTTACGGCATCGATGCTTACCCCGGTACGATCGAAAACGCCAATCGCAAGTTGCAACAGTTGGTGCTCAACCCCGACGTCACCGTTCGCGGTCGTGGGGTCATGGAAAAGTGCACCTACTGTGTCCAACGCATCGAGCACGCCAAGATTGACGCTCGTAAAGACGGCGGCCGTCCGGTTCGCGATGGCGAAATCGTCACCGCCTGCCAAGCTGCTTGTCCGACCAATGCGATTGAGTTCGGCAACATCGCGGATTCCGAATCAGCTGTTGCGAAAGCCAAGGCTGACATTCGCAGCTATGGCATGTTGAGCCAGCTTAACGTCAAACCGCGAACGACTTACAAGGCTCGAATTCGCAACACGCCCCTCGCGTTGATGACTCGTTCGCAAATCAACGATTTGTCGCTCGAGAAACCTCATCACGGCCATGAAGAGCATGGCGAGCACGGTCACGATGATCACGGAAGCGACGATCATGGCCATGGCGAAGGCGAACACGGTCACGACGATCACGCTCATGGCGAAGAAGAGCACACTCGGAACATGACTCGTCCGTTCCAGTTGCCGATCGTCTAGGGATTCACTCCCTGCCCCGCATTCCTACTCCGAAATCAACCCTCCTTTCTCAGCCCTTTCCATGTCTCTCGCAATCCCAAACGGACTGGATAATTCGAACGATCGGCCCGGTCAGCGTGCACCGCTGGTCCTTGGCGATACGAATTATCACTCGATCACCGAAGCGGTCTGCAAGATCGCCGAGCAACCGCCGTCTCGCGCGTGGGTGATCGGGTTTTTGGTTTCCGTTCACCTGGCGACCATGTTGGGTTTGTGCATCGCATACCTGATTTACACCGGGGTTGGTGTTTGGGGTAACCGAGCACCGATTTTCTGGGGTTGGCCGATTGTCAACTTCGTGTTCTGGGTCGGGATTGGTCACGCGGGAACGCTGATCAGTGCGATTTTGTATTTGTTCCGCCAAGAGTGGCGGACGAGTATCAACCGGACGGCTGAGGCCATGACGATTTTCGCCGTTGTTTGTGCGGGAACGTTCCCGGGCATTCACGTCGGTCGAGCTTGGCTCGCATTTTGGTTGGCCCCTTACCCCAGTTTGAACCTTTGGATGTGGCCTCAATTCCGCAGTCCACTTTTGTGGGACGTTTTCGCAGTTTCGACCTACGCGACCGTTTCATTGTTGTTCTGGTACATGGGGATGGTTCCCGACTTGGCAACCTTCCGTGACCGCAGCAAGAATCCTTTCCGACGTGCCGCTTACGGCGTTCTTGCACTCGGATGGAGTGGATCGTCGCGACACTGGATGCGTTACGAAAAGGCTTACGCTCTGTTGGCCGCTTTCGCTGCTCCGCTGGTTTTGTCGGTGCACACGATCGTGTCCTTTGACTTCGCGGTTTCGCAAGTTCCGGGTTGGCACACGACGATCTTCCCGCCTTACTTTGTTGCCGGGGCTATCTTCTCCGGTTTCGCGATGGTGATCACGCTGATGGTCCCTGCTCGCTCGATCTTTAACATTGAAAAACTGATCACGATCCGGCACTTGGAAAACATGTGCAAGATCATCCTGACCACCGGCCTGATCGTCGGTTTGGCATACGGGACCGAATTCTTCATCGCTTGGTTCGGCCAAGTCCCTGAAGAGAAATTCGCGTTCGTCAACCGAGCCTTTGGACCTTATTGGTGGGCGTACTGGACGATGATCACCTGCAACGTGATCTCGCCCAATATCTTCTGGTCAAAGAAGGCACGCACGACACCTTGGATCATGTTCGTTGTTTCGATCTTCGTGAACATCGGAATGTGGTTCGAACGTTTCGTGATCACGATCACCAGTCTTTCACGTGACTACTTGCCAAGTGCTTGGGCTTACTTCAGCCCAACGTGGGTCGATTGGTGCATGTTGATTGGCTCGTTTGGATTGTTCTTCACCCTGTTCCTGTTGTTCTGCCGATTGATGCCGATCATCAACATGGCGGAAACCAAGGCGACACTCGCCAAAGAATTGCACATGGCTCACGCCGACCATTCGCACGAGGGCGACCACTGAGATTGTTAGTCGCGACCTTCGCGATCGACGCCTCCTTGACGTGCTGAATCCTGATCACTGAAAACTGTTCATTGAAATTTTCCCATGACTGAATCCCAACCCAAACCGCAGACGGTCGCCGACGACAAAAAGGTCCACGGTGTCGTCGCTGAATTCACGGATGTCGATTCGCTGTTGGCGGCATGTCGTCGTGTTCGCGACGCGGGCTACACGAAAGCGGATGCGTTCACGCCGTTCCCGGTTCACGGGATCGACACGGCGCTTGGGATCAAACCAACCGTTTTGCCTTGGATCTCCTTGGCGGCTGGTTTGACCGGAACCACGATCGCACTTTTGATGCAGATCAGCTTGAACGGTCAAACCGACTTGTTCGAAGGCATTCAGTACCCATACATCATCTCGGGCAAACCCTTCATCTCTTTGCCGGCCTTCATCCCGGTCACCTTTGAGTTGACGATTCTGCTCGCATCGTTCGGAACGTTCTTCGGCATGTGGGCTCTGAACGGCTTGCCGCGGTTCAGCAACCCGATGTTCACCAGTCCACGTTTTGATCGTGTGACCGACGACACGTTCTTCCTGTTCTTGGATGCCAAAGATTCACGATTCGACGAAGCCGGTGCGAAAGCGTTGCTGGGTGAACTCGGTGGCGAATATGTCGAGCCGGTTTTGGAAGACGATTCGTCCAAGGTCATTCCAAAGGGATTGCTGATCGCGTTGGCGACAGTGATTTGCCTCTCGTCGATTCCAGCGTTGGCTGTATTGCGGATGCGGGTGACCAAGAGTAGTTCGCCTCGTTTCCACATCTTCCCCGACATGGACTTCTCGCCTTCGAAAGACGCCCAGCAGACAACGACATTGTTCGCGGATGGTCGTGCGATGCGTCCTGATGTTCCAGGTACCGTTCGCCGCGGCGAGATGGATTGGGACTTGAATTTCAAGACCGGCATCGACATGGACGAACTGGCCAGCATCGATCCACCTCGAGCGGCTCAGTTGGTTGCCATGCAATCCGATGTCGCTGTGGATGAAGAAGACGAAGTGGTTTCAGAATCTGAAGTGGACGAACCAGCGGAAGAGCAGGACGGTGAAGCAGCCGAGGCACCTGAGCCGACTGGTGAAACGGGTGCGTCTGCCGTAACCGCTGACAAAACACCTTGGTTGAGCGAGAACCCGCTTGAGTTGAGCGAAGAAGCTTTGGCTCGTGGCCAACAACAATTCAATATTTACTGCTCGGTCTGCCACGGCATGAACGGTCGCGGAAACGGATTGGTCAATCGTCGTGCTCAGAAGATCTTGGCGACGACTTGGACGCCACCATCGAACATGCACGACCCGACGCTGTACGCGGACGTTTACCCGGACGGCAAGTTGTTCAGCACGATCACCAACGGTGTTCGCAAAATGCCGGGTTACGCGTCGCAGATCAAAGCAAAGGATCGCTGGGCAATCGTCGCCTACGTGCGAGCGTTGCAGGCCAGCCAAAACGCATCGTTGGAAGATGTTCCTGGATCCGAACGGTCACGTATCGAAAAAGAACAGGCCGAAGTTCAGGCTCAATTGAAAGCCGCTGCGGAAGCCGAAGCAGCCAAGGCGACAGAAGCTGCCAACGCCGAATAGTTGTTCTTTTGACCGACAGGCGGGGCACCGCTTTTGTCGAGAACAGAGAACGTCCGAGGCCGGACCAACCGGCAACGAAAACAGTCATTTCATCACTTAGTCTCAGCCCTCACATTTCCCATGTCACACAAAGCGGTCGCTATCAAGCCTGCCGATGACCCGGCATTCCAACTTCCCGCCTCTTTGGCCGGGTTGTCGCTGCCCATGATCATCGGTGGCATCGTGGCACTGGTCGGCGGTGCGTTCTTCTCCAACTCTGCCATTGGCGGCCGATTTGGGATGTCATCGTACTTGGTGGCTTACATGTACTGCCTGACCCTCGCGATTGGGTCGCTGTTCTTCGTCTTGATCCAGCACCTCACTCGTGCGGGTTGGAGCGTTGTGGTTCGGCGAGTTGCTGAGTTGATGATGATCATGGTCATCCCACTCGCATTGTTGTTCATTCCCATCGCGGTCTCGGCATACACCGGCTCGCTGTACGCTTGGTCGGTCGAAGGCTACCAAGCCGATCACGGTGTCCCCTCGGCGATCTGGGAAGAAAAAGAACGTTGGTTGAACCCCAACTGGTTCGTTGTGCGTTCGCTGATTTACTTGACCGTTTGGTGCGGAATCGCTGCGTGGTATTACCGCGGCAGCCAACGCCAGGATGAAACTGGCGAGATCACAATCACCGAAAAGTTGCAAGCTCGCAGCGGTCCCGCCGTCATCGCGTTCTCGTTCTGCACGTCGTTCGCCGCGTTTGACTGGGTGATGAGCCTCGCACCAATGTGGTTCTCGACCATGTTCGGCGTCTACATCTTCACCGGTAGCATCCTGTCCGCTCACTGTGCGATTTGCCTGTTCAGCTTTTTGCTGCAACGTGCTGGTGCGATGCGAGACGAAGTCACCGTGGAACACTATCACGACTTGGGCAAACTGATCTTCGGATTCATTTGCTTCTGGGGATACATCTCGTTCAGCCAATACATGCTGATTTGGTACGCCAACATTCCGGAAGAAACGCACTGGTTCTACACCCGTTCGACCGACGGATGGTTCAATGTCTCGGTTCTTCTGATGGTCCTTCACTGGGGCCTACCATTTGCCGGCACGATGAGCCGCCACGTTCGTCGCCGCCCTTGGTTGATCACGTGCTGGGCTGCCTACATCCTGGTTTTGCACCTGGTTGATCTGTACTGGATCATCATGCCCGAAGCCGGCATGGGGCTGGGCGGAGCAACCGGGATCATCGCGACGTTGGTCTGCGTGATCGGAATGGTCGCATTGATGTTGGGCCTGATGCTCAAATTGGCCGCCGGAACTCGTGTTGTTGCAGTTCGCGACCCTCGATTGGGTGAGTCGCTGGCATTCGAAAATTTCTAAACCGTTCTGCGTTTTGCGGCAATTTGCCGCTGGTCGGACACCACCCATCTCCTTTCTACTGAATCCTTACTCATGGCAGCCTACGACGACCTCAATGTCAAACGAATCGCGGTCATTAGCGTGATCTCGATCTTGGTCACTGCGGTTACCGTGCTAGCGGTCCAGGTCCTGTATTTCGCGATGGCGGACATTGTCGATGGACGCAAGGTTCAATCGGCTTCGTACACGCGGCAAAATGCGGTGCTGGTGGAGCAATCCGACGAAATTTCGCGTTATGGCGTGGATCCAGATACCGGGAATGTGACTATCCCCGTTGAAGACGCGATGAAAAAATTGGTCAAGGAAGCTCATTCGCACGACGAAGCCTGAGATTTCCGATCCTCCCACCGTTCACTTGAAAACCACTTTGATGAAAACGCACTTCACCAGCCGAACGACCAGCCACTTGCCAGCGGCAAGTTGGATGTTCGTCGTTGCTTGGATGGTGCTTTTGGTCGGTGGTGAATCGAAAACCTGGGCTCAACCCAGCACGCGTGCGGACGACCAAGGTGCCGACGTTCTGTTGAACGACGGGATTCCAAAGGGAGTCGAGAACGTGACGGTCGAACAGCGTTTGGGCAACCAATTGCCCGGCGATATGAAGCTGATCGACTCGAAGGGACGCAAGTTGACGCTCAGTCACTACTTGGACGGCGAACGTTCGCTGATTTTGACGCTGAACTACAGCAATTGCCCGATGCTTTGCAATGTTCAGCTCAACCAGTTGGCTCAGTCCCTCGACAAGATGGACGATTTGAAGATCGGTGAGGATTTTCAGTTGCTCAGCGTCAGCATCGATCCGACGGAAACCGATCAACGCCTTCGCGACACCAAGCAACGTTACGTCGAACAAGTTCCCTCGCACGCGAATGCTGAAGAGGGATGGTCGTTCACGCGGACCACCAAAGCCAATGTCGAACGATTGGCCAAGGAAGTTGGTTTCTCGTACAAGTACAACTCACGCACCAAAGAATACGCACACCCGGCAATGCTGGCGTTTGTCTCACCCGATGGTGTGATCACTCGGTACTCGCTCGGCGTTGCTTTTCCACCCGATCAAATGAAGTTGGCTTTGGTCGAGGCTGGCCAAGGCAATGTTGGTGACATCGTCGATCAGTTTGTGCTGTGGTGTTACAGCTACGACCCGAACGAAAACAGCTATGTGCCACAAGCTTGGAAGATGATGCGAGCGGGCGGCCTGATCACCATCACGTTGCTCGGGCTCGCGTTGTTGCCGTATTGGCTGGGCCGGAAAGGTTCGCCATCGAATGTGGCTGACCAAGAAACACACGACGGAAACGTCAACTCGACCGCCGATTCCGATGATGCGTCGGGATCAGCACCTTTGAAACCAACGCAGTGGCATTTGTCCGGAAATGCCGACTGACCATCGCTTGCGAATTTCGCGAGACCAGACAACCGAATCCACTGCGACCTGAAAATCATTCACTCAAATGTTTCCTGCAATCGAATCGCTCGCTATGACGTTTCCAACTTTGTTGGCTGACACGAACGCGGACTTTTGGTTTCCCATCCAAGGTTCATCGTTCGCCGAAGAAGTTGATTGGGTTTACGACCTGATCCTGTACATCAGCTTGGCATTCTTCGTGCCAATGATGGCGTTCATGGTTTGGTGCCTGTTCAAATACATAAAGGCTCGCGGAACGAAGGCGGAAAGCCAAATTTCGCACCACACCACGCTGGAGCTGACTTGGTCGATCGGTCCTTCGGTGTTGTTGGTTTGGATGTTTGTCCAAGGCTCAATTTCGTTTCTGGACATGCGGACACCGCCGGAAGGTTCCTACGACATCGGCGTCCAAGCCTTCAAATGGGGGTGGAACATGGATTACGGGAACGGCACGTTCCATCCTGAATTGCACATCGTCAAAGATGAGCCAACCAAGCTTTCGATGCGAAGCACGGACGTTATTCACAGCTTGTTTGTCCCCGCGTTCCGGGCGAAGAAGGACATCGTGCCCGGCCGGTACAACTACATGTGGTTCAAACCCACCGTTGCCAGCGAGCAAATCAGCGACGAGGCACTCGCCAAGCTGAAGAAGCAGTCCGAAGGAGCAACCTGGGATTACGACAAAGTCCACACGATCCAGACAGAGGATGGCGAGCGAGAGCTACAAGTTACCCCAGAGGGTTACACGTTCTTCGATTTGTACTGCACTGAGTACTGCGGCAAAAACCACTCGGAAATGCAAACCGTTGTCGTGGTTCACGAAACACAATCTGAACTCGAGGCATGGATCAAGGCCAACAGCAGTCGCGGTGACGTGTCGATGGAGGAGTGGGGCGAGTTGCTCTACGCCCGTCGCGGTTGCTCCGGTTGTCACTCCGTCGATGGATCGAAATTGGTTGGACCATCGTTCTTGGATCTGTTCGGCAGCCAGCACGCTTTGGCAACGGGCGAGAACCAGCTCGTGGACGAAAACTATGTTCGCGAATCGATCATCGCTCCGAAAGCGAAGGTGGTCGCCGGATATCAGCCTGTCATGCCGAGCTACAAGGGACAACTCAGCGACGACGACATCGCCTCGATCATCGCTTACTTGAAGTCAATCAGCGCTAACGCACCGTCGCAACCGGCCGGTGCAGAGGCTGAATCGGAAGAGGAATCCGCGGAATAATTCGTTTAGAGATTCAGGCTGATTCGGTAAACTGACTGATAGCCTTTTTAAAGCACACCCATCACCGATACGTTTTACGGTCTCCAGAAGGGACGCCAATATGTCCAACGCTACACTCCCAGCGGGCGCTCGCGACCCCGGTTATCCAACCGAACGCGAAAACTACCTGACCAACTCCTCGGGCATCCTCAGCTGGATGTTCACGCTGGATCACAAACGCATCGGATTGATGTATTTGATCGGTGTGATGAGTGCATTCGCTGTCGGTGGTTTGCTCGCGCTTGCCATTCGTTTGCACCTGCTGGATCCAAACGGATGGATGTTCTCGGGTGCTGAGGCGAACAACATCTACAACCAAGTGTTCACCCTTCACGGGGCGATCATGGTTTTCCTGTTCATCATTCCGAGTATCCCGGCGGCACTGGGGAACTTCCTTGTTCCGGTGATGCTGGGGGCAAAGGATGTCGGCTTCCCCCGGCTGAACTTGAGTAGTTTCTACTTGTGGGTTTTCGGTGCGTTGTTTTTCGTCACCGCGCTCTTCAGCAGCGGCTTGGACACTGGCTGGACGTTCTACACGCCCTACAGTACGACCACTGACACGTCGGTGATTTTGGCGACCTTGGGTGCTTTCATCCTGGGATTCAGCTCGATCTTCACCGGATTGAACTTCATCGTGACGATCAACACCATGCGTCCCCCAGGGATGACTTGGTTCAAGATGCCTTTGTTCCTGTGGGCAACCTACGCAACCAGCATCATTCAAGTGTTGGCAACGCCAGTGCTCGGTATCACGTTGCTGTTGTTGATCGCCGAACGCACGATGCACATCGGGATCTTTGATCCGGAGTTCAACGGTGACCCGGTCACGTACCAGCACTTTTTCTGGTTCTACAGCCACCCCGCTGTGTACATCATGATTTTGCCAGCCTTCGGCATCATCAGTGAGCTGATCAGTGTCCACAGTCACAAACACATCTTTGGCTATCGCTTCATCGCCTATTCCTCGATCGCGATTGCTCTGCTGGGCTTTTTGGTCTGGGGACACCACATGTTCACCGCGGGTATGAGCTCGCTGACGACGATCGTGTTCTCAGCTTTGACGTTCACCGTTTCGGTGCCGTCGGCGATCAAAGTGTTCAACTGGTTGGCGACGATGTACAAGGGCTCGATCAGCCTGACGACGCCGATGTGCTATGCAATTTCGTTCATCTTCTTGTTCACGATCGGTGGTTTGACCGGGTTGTTCCTTGGAACGCTCGCGACTGACTTGCACCTTCACGACACGTACTTCGTGGTGGCTCACTTCCACTACGTCATGGTCGGTGGAACGCTGATCGCTTTCCTCGGTGGCGTGTTCCACTGGTGGCCGAAGATGGTCGGGAAGCTTTACAACGAAACCCATGGCCGAATCGCATCCCTGTTGGTGTTCCTCGGATTCAATGGCACGTTCCTGCCACAGTTCGTTTTGGGTAGCCGCGGGATGCCTCGTCGTTACGCGACCTACGATCCTGAGTTCGCATTCTTGCACCAACTCAGCACGTTTGGTGCTTTGCTGCTGGGGATGGGGTTGTTGTACGCGTTCATCGTGTTGATGGTCTCGCTGGTCAAAGGCCGCCGTGCTCCCGCCAACCCTTGGGGCGGCGTGACTCTGGAATGGCAGTGCACCAGCCCTCCACCGTATTACAACTTCGAGCGTCCGCCGGTTGTTGGTGACCCGTATGACTTCCATAACTTGGAATGGGACGCCGAGAACGAGCGTTACGTGACAACGGAGCCAGAACGCAAATTGGTTCCTGAGTCGACGCCCGAAGAAGTTCCCGCCCACGCTGGCGGCCAAAAGTAGTTCAGGTCTGCCCTGCGTCGAATTGTCCATCTGGTTGGATCGTGCGACGTTCGGGGGCAGTTGTTATAAATCCCGCGGCATCCGATTGGTGCCGCTCTCCGTTTTGAATCAGTCCACACGTCGGCCCACCGCTCATGGCAACGATCGACTCAGTAACCACCACCACCGATGCTCACGCGGATGATTCGCATGGGCACGATCACGATCATCCATCTTGGTTGGCGCACCATTTCGATTCTCCTGAACAGCAATTTGACAGCGGCAAGCTGGGCATTTGGTTGTTCCTGGTCACCGAAATTTTGTTCTTCAGTGGAATGTTCTGTGCCTACGCGATCTTCCGAATGCTTCGTCCAGAAGTCTTCGAAGGCTGCAGCCAATTCCTCAATACCAAATTGGGTGCGATCAACACCGGCGTGCTGCTGTTCAGTTCGCTGACGATGGCTTGGGCCGTTCGATGCTCTCAAACGGAAGAGCACAAAAAGTTAGTCGCGTTGATTGCGACGACGCTTTCCTGTGCGATGGTCTTCTTGGGTGTGAAGTCGATCGAGTACTCGCACAAATGGGGCATGGGACTGCTTCCACCTGGTTCGTACTTCTACAGTGCCGCCAACGAACATCCGACCGCACAGCAGTTGGTCGAAATCCATGGCTTTTCGGAGTCGATGGCGTACTTCCTGACAAACAGCTTGTACTTCATCTGTGCTCCATTCGCTTTGGTCGCCGTTGGTGTCCTCGTGTGGCTGATTGTGGCCAAAGTGTCTGGCAACGCGTTCCAATATGCCTGTGCAAAACCATTGTTGGTTGTTGCCTTGAGCTTCTTTGGTGGCGTTGGACTGGGAATGATCCTGGAGTCCGGTGGCGAGCACCACGACGGCGAACACGTCGCAGCGGCCCACGTTGATGGTGATCATGCGGACGCGGAACATTCCGATCACGCTCACGAAGGTGATGATCACGGGGAGGATGAGCATTCACACGCAGTTGCTGCTGACCATTCGGAAGAGGCTGCCGACGAAGTCGATGCGACGATGGTCGAATCACCACTGGGTGATGACTACGCCGCAGTGAAGTTGTTGGCTGAAAACGAAACCAATACCGGTTTGAAAGACTTGGTTGCGGCAGAGCAAACACAACAGTCGATCGCCACGGGCAAGGTGCTGACCGATCCTTCGGCCAGCGACATGGGAATCTCAACCGTCGAAGGCAATGTGAATACACCTCGTCAGGCTGGTGTTTTCTTCGGCATCTATTACTGCATGACCGGTGTCCACGCGATTCACATTCTGGCCGGCATTGGAGTTCTGGTCTGGTTGTTGATTCGTGCGGTTCGTCAGGATTTCAATCGTCAGTACTTTGGCCCGGTAGACTACGTCGGTTTGTACTGGCACTTGGTTGACTTGATTTGGATCTACCTGTTCCCGCTATTGTATCTGATCCGCTGATACATTCGCCGAACCATTTTTCCGCACATACTCTCAAATAACGACCCATCGAAAGTTGCAACATGTCTGACCACGGACATCCCACCGCCACCGCTGATTCGCACGACGGCCATGCTGAGGGCGATTTCGCTCACCCATTGCCGTTGCCGATGTTGTTCGGCGTTTTTGGTGCTTTGGTGTTTTTGACGATCGTCACTGTCGCCCAAGCCAACTATGACTTGGGAAGCTTTGATATCGCGGTGGTGATGTTCATCGCGACGATCAAAGCGGTCTTGGTCGGACTGTTCTTCATGCACTTGGCGTTCGACAAACCGTTCAACTTGATTGTGTTCCTGTCGTCGTTTGTTTTCGTGGCGTTGTTTGTAATCATCACACTGAGCGACGCGAACATGAACTCAGATTCATTTGAGGACAACCCAAACGATGCTCTCCCCGCAGTAGCGGCTGAGATGTAACAAAACGACGCTGATTTGCGTTGCTAACGCGACGCAGCACAACGAGTACGCCCGGTATCCGATACCGGGTTTTTTTATTGGCTAGACGGAGGTGGCCGCTCAGCCTTGCTGGCCGGATTCACTCAGTTTCGACAATGCGTGATTGCCGGACGCGGGATTTTGTCGCGAATGCTTGACCTAAACCTCCCAAGCTGTTTTTCTGACGTATGTTTGCAGGTTCAGACATTCCCTCAGGAGAAAAACAGCGATGCGTTCTATGTCCGGTTCTGTATTGGCTTTGTTGGTAGCAGTCAGTTTTGGAGCCTCCGTGGTGAGCGGTCCCGCCGACGTCGCCGCGGAAGATTGGAGTCCCGTTGTTGTGCCGACCGGCGAATACCGAGCTCAGATCCAGGCGACGCCCATCACGGAACGTCCCGGACGTTTGTTCCACGTGTATGGGAACACGGTTCGCTGGGTTGATAGTGCTGAGCAGACTCCACTTACATATCGCCCGCTTCGCCGCGTTGTGATCGGCACTGACGGGAGTCCGTCCGGAGCCAGTCGCATCCTTCCGTTCGGCCGCCGATAGGCCGCGATCGTTCACTGAGACTCGATTCGCGAGGTGAAGGCACGGAAGTCTTCGAGCGTATCGATTCCCGGAGCGGCTGCTTCGACCGGTGCGACGACAATCGTTTTTCCAGCTTCGATGGCTCGGAGTTGCTCGAGTTTCTCAATTTGCTCGAGTCGACCGGGCGGCTGAGTGGCGAACCAAAGCAAAAATTCGCGACGATAGGCATACAGTCCGATGTGCTGCCAGTAGTTGGGCGGTTCCGCGTTGAGCAGGGTATCCGTCAAACCATCGCGTGGGTGCGGAACGGCGGCGCGACTGAAGGTGATCGCGCGGTGGTCGTCGCCTAAAACGGCTTTGACACAATTGGGGTCTTCGACTCGTTCTCGATCGTTGATGGCACAAGCCGCGGTGGCGATGTCGGCTTCTGGGTGCTGCAACAAGAGCTTTGCCACCGCATCAATCGTCTTGGGATCGATCTCAGGTTCGTCGCCTTGAACGTTGATGAAGATGCTGATGTCTTCGTGCATCAGAGCGACTTCAGCGATTCGATCCGTTCCGCTTTGGCAGTCGACGCTGGTCAACCGGGCTTGTCCTCCGAACGAGTCGACTTCGGCCGCGAGTCGTGGATCATCGACCGCGACGATCACTTCTTCCGCGACGGACGATTTCAGAGCGGCTTCGTAGGTGTGCTGGAGCACTGATTTGCCACCAGCTTGCAACAACAGTTTTTGACTGAGGCGAGAGGAGGCCAAGCGAGCGGGAATGACGATCATGCACTTCATGGAGCTTCCGTTGGCTTATCGGATGGGATGGTGTCAGTTGATCGCCGCAATTGGCGGAAGACAATCCCGGTTGGTTGTCGTGGAGACGAAGCTATTTCCAGATTCAAACACCATTGGATCGGCAACAAGGATCGATTCAAAGACGCACGGGGCTGAATATCGCAGCATGGCTCCACGGCGTTTGGAATCCGGTTAGAACTATTGCACCGTCAGCGAGACAACCGGCTCCATTCGTCAACAACAGGTTTTTCATGTCTGGTGCAGAGCAAACAACAGGCCAGAACTCTCGAGGGGTGTGGTGGGCGACATCGGGAGACATCAATGCCTTCTTTGGGTTGATGCTCGACAACGTGGCGGGGTTGTTGCTGATGACGGCGTTGTTGGCCGGGTTTGGTCTGCCTGCTGAGTTCACCGTGACGCACATGGTTCCTGGAACGGCGCTCGGTGTGATGCTGGGCGACATCGCGTTCTTCTTCATTGCCCTGCGAATGGGGCGTCAGCAGAACCGAGATGATGTGACGGCGATGCCGTTGGGGTTGGACACGCCCTCGACCTTCGGAATGATTTTGCTGGTGTTGGGGCCCGCGTTTTTGGCGGCGCGAGCCGGTGGAATGACCGAATTGGAAGCCGCTCGTCATACCTGGCACATCGGGATTTGGTGCACGGTGATGTGTGGAGTTTTGAAACTGATCTTGGCACCGTTCGGACAAGTCGTTCGCGATGCGATTCCGCGGGCGGGCCTTCTGGGGTCGTTGGCCGCGATTGCGTTGGTGTTGATCAGCTTCTTTCCGCTGACGCATATTTTGGGTTCACCGCTTCCGGGGTTGTTGGCTCTCGTCATGGTTCTTGGGACGTTGATCGCTCACGTTCCATTGCCCGGTCGAACGCCCGGGACGCTTGGTGCGTTGATCGTTGCCGGCGGCGTTTACTACTTACTGTGTTGGATTGATGTCGCCGGTTATGAGTTTCCAACGACAGAGCCGACGGTATGGTTTCCGACTGACTGGATGGAGTCTTGGCAAGGGACTTGGTGGGGGGCTTTTCCCGATGCGGTTCCTTTCCTTCCGTTTGTATTGCCATTCGCTTTAGCAACGGTGGTCGGCGGAATTGACTGCACCGAATCAGCGGCATCGGCCGGCGACGAGTACGACGCAAGAACTGTTCTCGGTGTCGAAGCCGCCGCGACCTTTTTGGCCGGATTGTCGGGCGGTGTCATTCAAACAACGCCCTACATCGGACACCCGGCGTACAAGGCCATGGGCGGTCGCGCCGCTTACACTTTGGCGACGGCGTTGTTGGTTGGTTCAGCCGGAGTTGTTGGATACTTCGCTTTGTTGAACGCTTGGATTCCCGCGCCGGCGGTCTATCCCATTTTGGTTTTTGTGGGATTGGAGATTACTTCGCAAACATTCATGGCGACACCTCGAAAACACTATGCGGCGGTCGTGATCGCTTGCCTGCCCGCATTGGCATATCTCGCCATGAGTTTGCCTGATCGTATCTTTGGCGACTCGTTGATGATCCAAGGCGGGTACACGATGGCTTCGCTCGAAGGCGGGCCATTGAAGCACGATTTGCAAACGTTGCGGATGCTCAGCAACGGCTTCATCGTGACCGGTTTGCTGTGGTCGTGGATGCTTGCATCGATGATTGATCGCAAGCTGATCCTGGCCGGCGTCGTGATGCTGGGCGCTGCGATGCTAACTTGCTTTGGAGTGATGCATTCGCCAATCGAAGGCAATCGCTTGTTCGTGCCGTTCCTCTTTGACGAAACAAGCTCACTGGGATTGCCGGCTCAGTATGTTCCCTCCGTGATGGAATACGTGGTGGGGTACGCGGTCACTGGTGCGTTCTTGATTGCGTGGTCAATCTTCTTGCCGAAGATCGCCGCAGATGAGGTTGATGCAGCGAACGAGCATCACGGACCTGAAAGTCAATCCGGACCTGCATCCGTTTGAGCCCCGGTCAGCGAGCGGCTTGCTGGCTGATTCATAGTGGCTGCACTCAGTTAGGCAGCGCGACGAGTGGTTTGGCCTTCGGGGACGATGTGGCATCCGAGGGTGTCTATTTCGAGCTTGAGCAAACGCGAAACGACTTGGCGAATGCTGGGACGTTCGAGCGGGTCGGGTGAGATCATCTGTTCGATCAATTCCGCGACCGGTTCGACACTGCGGGAGTGAGTCGGTTCGGTCGACGCCAGGGTTTCCAATAGGATTCGGCCGAGCGAATGGATGTCCATGGCGGGCAGTGCAGCGGTGTTGCCAGCGGCGAGTTCGGGGGCTGCGTATTCGGCGGTGCCACGGAAAAGTGGTGGCATGGGTGAATGAACTCGAGCGGCGTTGCCCAAGTCGATCAGGGTCACGTGACCTTGGGAATCGACCAAGACGTTGTCTGGAGTGATGTCGCCGTGAATCCAACCATTTTGATGCAGAGCTTCCGTGGCTTGCGCAAGTTGTCTGGTCCACCACAGAGCGACAGGCAGAGCAAATTGGGAGATTTGTGAAATGCGATTTTTCAGATTCACAGCGTCCAGACGCGGCATCACGACGTAGGGAGATGTTCCGCCAGCGGATTCATCCAGGATTGGCACGAGGTTGGGGTGTTTGACGCTGGATGATGCGATGATCTGGTTGAACCGCCGGGTGGACTGGACCGCTGGAACGCTCTGGTTTTCGGTGGCGGCGACTGTTTTGAGGATGTAGTCCCAACGGGGGCTGTCGGCTGCGTCGGCGGGTTGGGCGAGGAACAGCTCAGTCCCGTTGCCTTTTGCGGCGGAACGTCCAACTCGCCAAATCCCCAGAATTCGTTGAGAAAACGGGCTGTTCATGGAGCAGGTGGGCGTCTCGGCGGCTGAAGTTGGCTTTGATGACGCGCGGGATTTGCCAAACATGAGCGATCCAAACAGGAGGCGAAGAGGTCTGGGAGCGGACGAACGGATTTGTCCGGAACCGAGAGAGACATCGACTAGGTCGATGGTTCCGGTCGAATCGACTCCCGGCGACCGGAAAAGTCCGCCAATTCGGTACGACTGACGCCCTATTCGCGTGATTCAGAGGTTCCAATGGGTGATGGTTGTGCGGGTTATGAGAAGTGGAGGATTCCTTCGGGGAACTTTGTCGATCGTGTTGACGTCACAAAGTAGGCATTTCGTTGACACCGCATCGCCCCTAACTAGACTCGCTGTCGCGGTTTGCTGTTTGTGGCCACTTCCGCACCGTCGCGAAACGTCGAGAGACGTGTGACAGCACTGCTTCCCCTTTTCTGGTCCCCAGGGGCCCATCCTGCCAGAGACCCTCGATGATTCATCGTCAGCCTTCTCAACCGTCGTCGGATTGGACTTCTCAAGCCGCTACGGAGCGAAATCCTTCCGATTCCAATGCGGGCAAAGGACGCTCGAAACGCCGTAGTGACCGGCGCAGTAAACGAACACAGAAACGCCGTTTGATGATGGAAGGGTTGGAATCACGCCAACTCCTGGCCGCCGGCGGCGTCTTCCCCAATACCCCATCCGTGCAAGAGTACGAGGGTCCACGCAATGTTGGAGCCGTCGCCGCATTCCCGGTCACAGAAGAGGAAGGCCGGGGCGATATGGGCGAAAATGATTTCTTCCAGGACGCCCAAATCATTCCGTTGGGAAATGGTCCGGGACAGCGTGACACCGTCGATGTCTCGGGCGCAGCAGGCGTTCGGACATCATCCTTCGGTGGTTTCGAAAACGATGTCGATGTCTATGGTTTCGAATTGAAAGCAGGTGACATACTCGACATTGCTACGCTGGGTGGAACCACGTCCTTCACCACCTTCTTGCCCAATGGAAACATTTGGATTGGGCAGGACACGAACATAAACATTCCGGGCGTTTTCTCTGCGTACCCCTCGTCGTCTCCACTTCAGACGCTTGGGAATGCAACGATGGCCCAGGTGGTTCCTGAGGACGGAACCTACTATGTGGAAGTTGCAACTCAGAGTTCAACGACCGACTACACGCTAGGACTGCGAACCTATCGTCCGGTGACTGAAAGTCTGCCGGTTGGTTCGAGCCAAAAAGTCTTCTTGGACTTCAACGGTGGGACGTTCCAGCGAGACCTGTTCAACCTTTCTTTGTTGACCGCAGGCGTGTTCACTGGTGGTTCCGTTCGGGTTCCATCGTTGCAAGACACGCTGAATGACGTAGGCATCGTTGTTGGATCCAACGCGGAATATGACGCGTTGATTGATTCGGTTGTTGAAACGGTGATTTCGCAATACGAAGATTTGGGAATCGACGCTTCGAATGGCTTGTATTCTCAAACAGGGAATCCCGGCGACTTTGGCATTGAAGTTCTCAATAGTAAGGATCACCCAGACCCCGGAAGTGACCCGCTAGTCACCCGCGTGGTGTTCGGATCAGGAGCATCCTTCCCTGACTTCGTTGATCCACCACTTGGAGTTGCCCAATCGATTGACGTTGGTAACTTCGATACGAGCGAAGTTGTCCTTGTCTTCCTCGACATTGAATTCACTCAGTTGCCACTGATTCCACGTTCGTCTGCCTTCAGCGATTTGGATGTTTTGGGATTGGAACTGGCTGCGACGACTTCGCACGAGCTTGCACACTCTTTTGGTGCCTATCACACGGATGGCACGAACCTGACGCCTTCATTGATTGATGGCGGTGGTGCATTGAACAATCAGAATGGACTCGGCGTTGGGCCGGATGGCATTCTTGGTACCGCCGACGATGTTCGTGTGGCCTTCCGAACGGATCGCGTTGATCCAGGTGGAGCGGTCTCATTCGGTACGCTATTCTCTGCGGAATCGCTTGCTCACTCCCTGTCCACTGGTACGGTTGGTTCGACTGCAACCGGTCGAATCTTTAACGACGTCAATGGAAACGGCACGTTCACTGGCGACTCAGGTCTCGGTGGTGTGACGGTGTTCTTGGACGTCAATGGCGATGGCGTGTTGAGCCCATCCGATCCTTCGACAGTCACGTCCGCGGACGGTACTTACAGCTTGTTCGGTGCATCGGGCACCTACAACGTTGTCGCGATGACTCCTTCCAACTTTGTGGCCACGACTCCCGTCAGTCGTTCGGTGACATTGGGTAGCAGCAGTACCCTGCCAAGCTTTGGTTTCCGTCAGTTGCTTTCGGATGTGACCGGTCGGAAGTTTGAAGACCTGAACGAAAACGGCGTCTACGATCCAGGTGAACCTGGTGTCGCGGGGGCTTTCATCTATGCCGACTTAGACGGCGATGATCGACCTGACCTTGGTGAGCCATCGGCGATCACCGACGAGGACGGTCTGTATACGCTCGACTTGCCAGATGTGAACTACTCCTATGCGATTCGCGAAGTCGCAGAGCCTGGATTCGAAGCAACCGTTCCATTGTCTGGCGAATACACCGTTACGCCTGGTAGCGGACCAGCAGAGAATTTCAACTTCGGTGGCCGATCGTCTCGCGATTTTGGTGACGCTCCGGATTCGTACGGAACGCTCAGTGCATCCAACGGTGCCAGCCACGGGATCCTCAGTGGTCTTACCCTCGGTGCCACGGTGGATCGCGAAAGCGATGGGCAGCCAACTGCCGATGCCACGGGTGATGGTGCCGACGAAGATGGTATCCAGTTCACCGCACCGTTGGTGCCTGGGACGACCAGTTCGATCCAAGTCACTGTTAACAACACAACCGGCGGACAGGCTTACCTGCAAGGTTGGATCGACGTCGATGGTAGTGGCACATTCGATTCGGATGAACGTTACATCTCGAACCAAGCCCTTACGACTGGTGTCAATTCGGTTGCGTTGACGCTGCCTAGCTTCACCTTGCCAGTCAGCGGCTTGTTGGACACGTTTGCTCGTTTCCGTCTGAGCCAAGACACCAATATCTCGGCGACCGGATTTGTTGATGCGGGTGAAGTGGAAGACTATGCCGTTCGACTTCTGAACAACGGTGACTTGGCCAACGACGACAGCGTCTCGGTGCCTCGCAACAGCCAAGGTTTCCCAATCGATGTGTTGGCGAACGATTTCAACTCGGCATCCAACCCGCTGACCATCACCACCCAAGGCACGGCGGCTACACGAGGTGTTGTAACGATTAGTTCGGGCGGGGCCGGTCAACAACGATTGCTGTACACGCCGCCAAACAACTTTGTCGGTCAAGACTTCATCCAGTACCGTGTCATCGACACGCAAGGCAACGTGGCAACGGCCACTGTCAGCGTCAATGTGACCTTCCAAACGGAAGATCCAATCGCTTTGGATGACATCTATCGCATTCCAGCGAACGCAAACAGTAGCGGTGGATTCCCACTGAACGTTTTGGACAACGACATCGCTTCGGACGCTCCTGGTGGACTGACGCTGGCGTCGGTCACCAACGGTTCGGCCGGCGGAACGGTTGTGTTGACCCAGAACAACCAATCGGTGCGTTACACGCCTCCCGCTGGTTTCACTGGATCAGAACAGTTCATGTACACGGTTCAAGACAGCGAGAACAATTTCTCGACTGCCACCGTGACGGTTTCAATCAACCCGGATGCCGATGCGGATGATCAAGCATCCTTCACGCTGGAAATCTTGGACGCGGTCAACGACACACCACGTCCAACCTTGCAACAAGGTGACATCTTCCGATTGCGTGTCAGTGTCGATGACCTGCGGAATCTCTCCACGTTGGCACCGCAGGGTGTCGCCTCGGCATTCCTCGACGTGTTGTACTCCAGTGAACTGGTGACGACCGTCGACACCAACACGAGCGATGCATTCCCATTCGATATCACGTTTGGCCCGAAATTTGAATCTTCGAGTTTCCAGCTTGGCAACACGCTGACACCTGGTTTGCTCGATGAGATTGGTGCTTCGCAGTCGATCTCGAATCTGGAATCCGTCAATGGCCCGAATGACGTTGCATCGCACGTCGGACCTGCGGAATTGTTCACGGTCACGCTTCAGGCAATCGGTTCAGGGATCGCGATCTTCCAAGCAGATCCTGCTGACGCGATTGTGAGTGAAACGGTCCTCATCGAAGAGGACACGGCACTCACCTTTGATCAGATTCGATACGGTTCGGTTGAAGTTGCGATTGCTCCCGCGGGACCAGACTTCCCATCGGCATTGGATGATTCGTTCCCTCAAGGCGTCGACAGCAATGGTTCGTCGATCACGAGCACCAGCGAATCGACACTCGATGTGCTCGACAATGATTTGTTGGGCACCAACGGCGAAGTCATCTCGTTTGAAATCAACCAAGGTGCTGCCAACGGTGTCGCGATCGTCCGCGACAACGGCACGCCAGGCGATCTGTCCGATGATTACATCGGGTACACCGCCGACATCGGTTTCAGCGGCTTTGATTCGTTCACTTATGTGACGACGGTGTCCAGCCCAACGTTTGGAATCGTCACGAGCATCGCAGAAGTGACTTTGGTCGTCGGAGCCAACCAAAACCCATTGGCTGAATTCGACTTTGAATTGGTCGACGAATCAGGGAACCCAATTTCCAGCGTCTCGATTGGTCAACGCTTTGGCGTTCGAATCGTTGCCGATGACTTGACGCAATTCGATCCTTATCCCGTCTTCGCTGGTTTCTTGGACGTTCTGTATGACGCGGGACGCGTCGTTCCATCGGACACGATCACGAACGATAGTTTTGATTTCGATGTTGAGTTCGCAGACGAGTTCAACGAATCGAAGGCTGTTGGCGTCAACACGCGAGCAGGTTTGATCGACGAATTTGGAACGCTGCGAAGCGATACCGGACAACCCATGTCCGGCGTCAGTCCTTTGTTGGCAACGTTGTACTTCGAAGCAATTGCTCCGGGTACCGCGACCATCACAGGCTCGCCAGCGGATCGTTTCCCATTCCAAGACACTTTGTTGGATGACCGTGACGAACGAGTCGATCCATCGCAGATCATTTACGACTCGCTGTCGTTCACGGTCACCGGCAATGGTGAGCCACTGCAGAACACCAACCTGCCTGCTGACGTGAACGGTGACAACCTTGTCACCGCTATTGACGCCCTGTTGGTGATCAACGAATTGTCGCGATTGGACGCCGCTGCTGCTGGTGAACCTGGATCCGCCAACACGCCGCTGTTCTATCACGACGTCAACGGTGACAATCGTGTGAGTGCTCTCGATGCATTGCGAGTAATCAACTACCTCAACGATGCTTCCGCTGGCGAAGCGGTTGCACCGGCTGGTGAGCCTCTGTCCAACGGTATTCAGACGCTTGCAAGTGACGCGTCCGACCAAGCGATTGGTGATTTGGCTTCAGAAGGCAAAGTCACAGGCGGAGCAGTTGCTTCGGCCGATGCATCTGCCAACGGAGCGGTTGTTACCGACGACTCGGACAGCGATTCAGAAGACGATGATCTGCTCGACTTGTTGGCCGACGATGTCGCTGGTCTTTGGAACTAACTTCGACTCGAAGTTCCAACGCTAAATACAAAGAGCGTGGCGAAGCAGTTGCTTCGTCACGCTCTTTTTTTGTTTCAACGTTGTCTCAGGAACCCGATGGTTTTGTTTGAGGCGAAACGACATCCGATCCTTCGGGATCGCGATGCCGCCTTGTCTGCCTCAACTTGATCGAACTCACCGAACCTTGCATTGGAATTCGATCGTCACCGTTTCGCCGACGGCGAGTTCCTCGGTGAGTTTCCAGATCAGTTGATCCGATCCAGCTTGGTTCGGTTGGATGCTGAAGTCCGCGTCCATCGTTGCTGATTCCGAATCAGCGATGTATTCCAATCGCGTGGTCAAGTTGTCCGTCACAACGACGCCATTGACTGGCGAGTCACCCACATTTTGCAGTCGCAGTGCGAAGGTGACGGTCTCGCCAATTGGAGCGTGCTGTTTGTCGGCCAGCTTGATCAGGTTGACACGACCGGCTTCGGGGAAGTCGTAAACGACCACCGCATCGACCTTTTGGTCTCGTGTCAACGTTGGTGGTTTCAAGTCTTGGATTTCGACTTCCACCGATTCGTCGATCGACCAGGCGATGGCTGCGTTGGCGAAGCGTTCAACGAGAGCCAGTTGCGACTCATCCAATTCAGACAAGCTGAGTCGGCGAATGTTGGTCAGCAACGCAAGGACGTCCTCGGCGACTTCGATCTGTTGGACGTTTTCGACAGGCACACCCCGGTTGCGATCTCGCATTGCATCGACACGTCGTGTCAGTTCGCTGCGAGCGATCTTGGTGGTATCGGTCATGACCAATCCAGGTTGGTCCAGGTCGATTCCAAGCGGGCCGACAGGTTGAAACGTTCCGCCCACGGTGATCGAGCGATCGTTTTCGATTGCTCCTGTGATGCGTCGCACCGACGCGAATCGAGGTGAGTAGACGCAGACCCGGTTGGAGGCCGAGAATTCGATGTCACCGGCTTCCGTCGTGTAATGCGTTACTGTGTCTTCGGGCTGAAGGCCGGCGATGACATCGCCACGCGTCAATCGAGCTTGCGGATCGTGATCGCCGCCGTCGCAAAGGAATTCCTGCGGGTCGACGCCCCAGGGTGCTCGCATCATTGGAGCGGCTGGCATCGGCTGGCAAGCAACGCAATCGCCAGACATGCCGGCGGCCGAACCGCATTGACCGGCGCAGGCGGTGTTTCCGCAACCGCAGACGGCACGGTCTCGAAAGCCAACTTGTGCGATCGCTGGTTGATTGATCGTTGCGTTTGCACCGGGAACATTCGATGTCACTGACGTTGACCCGTACAGCGACGCAACATCCAATGCCGGCTGAGTCGCACCCGTCGGCGATTGAGCGATTTGATGAGCGGGCGAGGTCGTTGGCGCTGGTTGAGACGTGAGCGATTTGGTCGGTGACGCGACCGGAGTGGCGCATCCACTGAACAACAAAGCGACGACTCCAGTTGCAAACCAAGCCAAGCACAGACGTGCGTGGTTCGTTGCTTGAGACTGACTCGCGAGTTCGGAAAGGTGAGCAGGTTGCATCATGATTCCGGTTTGAAGATAGGGGCCCACGTGGGATAGCCAAAGAAAAACTGTGGTGCCAGTTCATGAGAACGCGGCGGGGCGAGCGAGCCGATTCGCAGGATCGCGACGACTCGGCCGAGGCGATCGGCTACTTGCAGTGGGTCTTGGAACTGCGACACATCGATTGGTGTTTCGCCGCCGGTGTCGCTGTCTGTCGTGGGTTCTTGAGCGAGTGGTACGGCGGTTTGTGGATCTTCGAGATAGATCACACGTGTAACCAGCTGGCCGTCGAGTGCCGCTTGCAGATCTTCTTCGTCGATCGTGACGATGATTGGATAACGCGTTGCCAGTCCCGGTGGTGGATAGGTCCGATCGACCATTTCCAACGTGGGGAACAACTCGGCTCCTTCTGCTCCGCGGATGCCGCTGATTTGAAAGCGGTAGACTTGGCCAACCAACAACCCTGCCATCAATCCAGGTTCAGGATCTTGAAAGCTGCCCATTTGAGGCAAGGCAAATCGAACGCCCTGTGGGCCTCGGATTTGGACAGGTTGATAGTAAGGAGCTTGCACTCCCATCGCCGCCGTGCCGCCTGGTCCGGCCATCTGGCGAGTCGCAGCGATCGCACCCGGTGGCATTGCACCGTTGAACAAACGATGTTGTCCGTTGGACGAAAGATACTGCGACGGGTCCGCAGCCGTGGATGCGGTGCTCGTTGCCAACACGCAGGCAATCGCGAGCGACGGCAGAGCCCATCCGGCGTTCAGCAATTTGCTGGGCGGAGTAATGCGTGCGATTGCCATGAGTCTCAATCCGGTTGCGATATTCGTTCTCGGGCAGCTACGTAACATGCTCGTGGCAGTTTTCGTCTCTGCTCTGGGCATGCTTGATCTTTGCTCTGAGCAGGTTTCATCGTTGCTCTGGGCAGGTTTGATCTTTGCTCTGGGCAGTGACGATGCGGCGTTTTGCCGAAACAAAACACCGCGTCGTGGTTCAGAGCAGCCAGGCTCGGGAGCCTGACTGCGTTCGGTTTGTCACCGACTTTCCAATTCAAGCGTTACTGATTAGTAGACGCCTTGGCTGGCCTTGTCGTAGTGAGGTCGGCCATTTGGAATGCCTGGGTTGATGTTCTGCTCGGTGATCCGAACACGGCTGACCGGGTTGGGGTAGCTCATGCCAGGTTGCTGGCGAACATCGATTTTCATCTTCTCAACAGGTCGTGGCATGTTCATGTGAGTGTGGTTGCGAATCACATGCTTCTGCAAACCGGCTGGAGCACCCAATGGAATGTGAGGTGGTCCAGGCAATCCGATTGGCGTGCCGGTGTGAGGCATTCCGTACTGAGGAGCGTTGACACCAGCGATCATGCCGGGCAAACCCATCGGTGTGCCAGACTTGCCAGCACTTGGTCCACCGCATCCATCGGTCATCGCTGGAGCGAAAGGAGCAGGCAGGCCAGCGATAGGAGGACCCATCATGCCGCCCATTGCCATTCCGCCGTTGCCGCCAGCCATCTCGATGTCTTTGTCACCCAAGCGGATGATGGCCAAGATGCTACCGCGACGGTCAGCTTCGACGATTGGGTCGATGCCTGGATCGAGGCGAGTGCTGACGAGTGTGTCGATACCGGCCAAAGCTGGGCCTTGGAACTCGGGATCTGGTAGGTAGATGACTTTGGTGACGAAGTTACCGGTCAAGACTTGGTCGAAGTCTTCTTCGGTGAACTGGATCGGCACCGAGTTGTGAGCCAAGTAAGCACCGGTCCGTGGGTTGGCGTAGGCCAATTCAACGGTTGGGTACAGTTCCACACCGGGACGGCTAGGAATGTTGGTCAACTTCAAGCGATACAGCCCGCCTTGTGGGAAGTTCTGACGAGCGGGAACCACCATGGGTTCGCTGTCGAACATGCCGGCACCGGATTGGTCATAGCGAACTTGCATGCCATCTGGATTGCCGAACGTGACCTGAGCAGTCGAAACCATCCCAGGCATCATGCCGGGTGGTGGCATCATTGCCACGCCGCCGCCAGGAGGAATGTTGGATCCGCCACTGAGACATCCGCCGCCACCGCAGCTGCCGCCGCATCCGCAATCGCCACCGGCGAGTTGACGGAAACCGACTTGCTGAATTTCGGGGTTGTTCTGTCCTGCCTTGACGATGCTCGAGGGCACTTCGCCGAGGACGCCGTCGATGGCTCCCTCAGTGATCATGCCTTCTGTGTCTGCTGCAGCAGCAGGAGCGTTAGCTCCCATCATGCCGTAGGCCTGTGGTCCCAACACACCGGGGCCGGGGCCTCCGACGCCTGGGCCAGGTTGCATCATCCGCTGTTCCGGAGGCAGGTTGTGGCGAACCGGCACACATCCGGTGGCGAGGATCGCCGTGGCCGCCGCAAGCGCCAAATGAGTGACGATTCGTTTCATCTTTTCCCCCGTCTTGGGTCGCTGGGTTCTTTCCCCAACACTCACGATGAATCGGACAAGTCGACAATCGACTCGTTCGCGTTTCACGCGGCGTGGAACAAGAACTGGTTGTGATTCAATCGTTGAATCAAATCAAAATGGAAAGTCAGTGGTGTTCAGTTGTGACCAGATCTGGCTGGACGCGAAGCGGGAAAACGACCTAGGATCGGCCATCCTTCCCCGCAACTGTTCGGTCAGGATCAGTCACTGCTCAGCTCATCGGCACGTGAGGGGGCATTTCTTTGGCAAAATCGTCATAACCTCCCCATGAAGATTCACCCGCATGACTGTCTTGACTGGTTGGACCTGCATGGCCGGTGCGGTTCCGGGATGCAGCGTTGGTGGGCCATGAACCGCAATTCACCCCGCAAAACGTTGGGGAAACTGATTCTTTGCGTTGCCATTTGCATGCTCTCCGGAGGTCTCGCGAAGGTCGCGTCGGACGAAATTCAATCATCTGCATCAAATTCGATTGAGCCCAAAACAAATGGTCCGGCTGACCGGTTGATCACTCAGACGGTCCAGCGAATTGCGATGGGCCCCGCTTTTGATGCAAAGGTTCGCCAAAGGGTTTGGGTCAGCGGTCGCGAAATCTTGGGAGTCGGGACGTATGAGCAAGCCGGCCAGGGAAGCGGGCAATTCAATTTGCAAGTCACGATGTTGGACGGCGACGGCAAACACACGCTGCAACAAGTCAGCGATGGCCGGCTGGCTTGGACGCGAGAACAAATCGGCGAGCAGATCTCTCTACGCCGTGTCGACGTTGGACGCTTGGACCAGTGGGTCAACGACTCACTCGCATCGCTGTTCGGACGCGGCTCGCAAAATTCCCGTTCACCCGCGACGCTGAAACCCAGCGTGCGAGTGGGTGCCTGGACAGAAATGATGGACACGATCGCGAGTGAGCATGATCTGACGTTGCAGTCCGGACAGCTCGAGGGCCGAGACGTTTGGATTGTCAAAGGGACGTTGCGTGACGATGTCCGGGCACAGCGGCTACAAGAGTTTGGAACGACGACATGGCCCGAACTTTGTCCCACCCAGGTCGTTGTGCTGATCGCGCGAAGCAACGACCCTGAATCCGATTTTGGCAAAGGACTGCCGTTGCGAATCGAGTATTGGGGAGACCCGGTGCGTCAGCAGGCAACCGACCAGCAAAATGCCCAAGAAAACGGACAGGCATCTGATAACGCCGATGCCGCCAACGGTGGTGATGCCAGTGCCAGTGAAGCCAGTGTGGTTGACGGTTCCACCACCCAGCCGCGAACATCCAACGAGCGAATGCTGAATTGTCCTTTGATCAGTTTGATTGAGCTGTATTCGTTGCGTCCGATTTCGCCACCGCCGATCGGGCGTTTTCGTTTTGAAAACCAAGACCTTGACGTTGATTTCTCCAACGAAACCGATCGCTATCTGTCCCGCTACGGAATCGCGATCACGGAACGTCAAAGTCGACTGCTTCGTCGCTAATGAACTCCAACAACCCACGCACATCGCTTCCGTCTGAGACAACGTTGACCTCACGCTTGTTTTCTTGGGCAAAGCTCGTTCGACTGCCCAACGGATTCACAGTCGTCGCCGATGTGTCAGCCTCGTTCTTGCTGGTGCTTGGTGCCAGCGGTTGGTTGCGATCTGGGGACGACACGGCTGGTTCGGTTTGGCCTTCAATGGCTTTGGTGGTTGCATCAGGCGTTGCGTTGTATTGGGGCGGCATGGTTCTCAACGATGTTTTTGACATCCGAGCTGATCGCAGGGCCCGCAGTGAACGACCGCTCCCACGCCGCGAAATTCGACTGGCCGATGCACGGTTGGTCGGTTGGACCTTGCTCGTCATTGGGATCATTCTCGCGTCATTGGTCGGCGTGGTTTCTGGTGTGATTGCAATGCTATTGAGCATTTGCATTGTGGCTTATGACGGTCCATTCAAACGAACTCGCATCGCTTCAGTGTTGATGGGTGGATGTCGCGTTCTGAGCTTCTTGCTGGGTTCCACAGCGGCACATTCGGTCATCCCCGCCGAGCAGTGGCAGGGACGCGTTTCCGTCCTGGGCGAACCCGTTTGGATGCACATCACACCCGTCACGTTCGCGTTTGCAATTGGCATGGGGCTGTACATCACCGGAGTCACCACGTTTGCGCGTCGCGAAGCGATCGGTGACCGCAGCATGCACCTTCCGCTGGGTTGGTTTGGGATGACCTTAGGCGGAGTCGTGCTGGCTCTCGCCCCACGCGTCGCAGGTGTCTTCTCTGGCGCCGACGTGCCAGTCGATTGGACGCGAGGTTGGCAAATTGACCCGGCTGTCATTTTTCCGGCGACGATCGCACTCATGGTTGTCCCGACGCTTGCGAGAGGTTGGACGGCGTGGCAATCACCGTCGCCCAAACGCATTCAGTTGACGATCAAGTCCGCGATCATGGCCATCATTCCACTGATGGCCGCGATCACCATGCTCGGTGCCGGAGCCATCCCATCGCTCTGCGTCTTCGCATTGATGATCCCATCCATGTGGCTCGCCCGCCGCTTCCGAGTGACCTGATGGGCGCCTGGCACCTTGAGGGCCAATTACCTGTTCCCGTTTTGACTGCAATCACCCGATCAAAACCACTGCACCGCAAAACATCGTTGGATTGTCCGTGCAATGCAGGCAGAATCGCACGGCGTCTTGCAGGTTGTGAACTCGAAGCCATTTTAGATTGGCACCTGAAGCCGGTGTACGTCAACAAGGCTCCAAAGCAATTCTCACGAATCCCGACGACTCCCGGGCAACTACTAAATTCGTTCAAAACCGGTCGGTAACACTTTGTATTCTACCGGCGTTCCATTCGGTAGATTGCAGCTAACTCGATATTGATGGGGAGGGGGGCCTTGTATTGATGCCCCACTGAAATTTTTGATCGTCACGTGGTCAACGATAGAAAACGATTTGATATCAACAATGAACAAAACGGATTTGGCTTCTTCTAAGAGAGCTTGGGATTCCCTAAAAGAAATCGGTTCGCGCTCTTCATATTCCCGCTTTTGACTATACCAGAGCAGTTTTATGTCTGGCGATTCCGCCAAATCAATCGCCTTGCAATTCAGTGATCCTACTGGTGTCATGTCAAGAAAATTGAAAACGTCGTTGTTGGTTCCGGACAAAGCCAATCGACAAAGCACGCTAGTGCCGAGCCGGGAATGAGCCAAGTTCTCATTTCGACTTTCAACTAAGCATTCGTAGGACTCGACAGTTCCCGCTAATTTAGCAGCCTCAGATTTCAACAAGAGGTTTTCACGATGCGATCGAACAAGAAAAGCGGAGGCAATCGTAGCGATAGCTAGAAGTAAAGCTATTGTGACATTTTTCATTCGTTCGTTGTAGCAACCTAAGTGGGGTGCGATCTCCAAGTCAAAAGTAACGGGCCGCGACGAACTGAGGCTTGGTTTGACGCTCTCGTTTTCACAGGAAGAGGTGCCAGCCCGGCGTACCTCTTACTTCGATGGTAACTATTCAGCCTTCTGCGGAAGTGGTGGCATGATGCCTGTGTTT
>TARA_R110002073_G_scaffold11861_4_pt1 | contig 40988 bp, 31 predicted proteins | sample TARA_R110002073 | Tara Oceans TARA_R110002073 (sample SAMEA4397174) | marine metagenome | biome: Polar Biome; feature: [DCM] deep chlorophyll maximum layer (ENVO:01000326); material: water (ENVO:00002006), including particulate matter (ENVO:01000060) such as... | depth 40 m
CAACTTGATTCGAGCTTGTTTAAACCCATGTAGGCAAACAAGCTTGTTTAACCAACATCCGTAAGTGAGACCCCATGCGCCGTATTGAAGACATCATTGCCGTTGAAATTGGCTGCCAGCCTCACCAGGTCGAAGCAACCGTTACCCTGCTCGATGGCGGCGCCACCGTCCCCTTTATCGCCCGGTACCGTAAAGAAGCCACCGGCGGACTAGACGATACTCAACTGCGTAATCTCGACGAGCGCCTGCGCTATCTGCGCGAGATGGAAGACCGCCGCGCCGCGATTTTGAAGTCGATTACCGAACAAGAGAAGTTAACACCGGCGCTGGAAAAGCAGATCAACGAAGCCGATACCAAGACCCGTCTAGAAGATCTCTACTTACCGTACAAACAAAAACGCCGCACCCGCGCTCAGATTGCCCGCGAAGCAGGCCTAGAGCCCCTCGCTGACGCCCTACTCAATGATCCAACGCTGGTTCCAGACGAACAGGCGGCAAACTACCTCAATAGCGAGCACAAGGTTGAGACCGGCAAAGACGCCCTCGATGGCGCCAAGCAGATTCTGATGGAACGCTTTGCCGAAAATGCTGACTTGCTCACCCGCCTACGTACGTGGCTGTGGGAAAAGGGCGAAGTGCAGGCCAAAGTCGCGCCCGGCAAGGAACAAGAAGGGATTAAATTCCGCGATTACTTTGATCACCACGAAACCTTATCGGGCATTCCATCGCATCGCGCCTTGGCCCTGTTCCGTGGTCGTAACGAGGGCATTTTGCATGTCGGCATGGTGCTGCCCGAGGAATTAGAAGCCGCCATCCCGCACCCTTGCGAAAGTATGGTCGCGGCCAGCACGGGCTGGTCACACGAGAATCGTGCTGCCGACAACTGGTTGGCCGAAACCATTCGCTGGACGTGGAAAATTAAACTCAGCACGCATTTAGAAACCGAGCTACTCGGCCGTATTCGTGAAATGGCTGAAGAAGAGGCCATCTCGGTCTTTGCACGCAACCTAAAAGCACTGCTAATGGCACCGCCGGCCGGTATGCGCGCAACCATGGGCCTCGACCCCGGTTTGCGTACTGGCGTCAAAGTCGTGGTAGTAGATCACACCGGCAAGCTCCTTGAGCACACGACTATTTTTCCGCACGCACCAAAAAATCAGTGGGACCAATCTGCTGCCGTGCTCGCCACTCTATGTGCGAAGCATAACGTTGAACTGATTTCGATTGGCAACGGCACGGCGAGCCGCGAAACAGATCGACTCGCTGCAGAGTTATTGAAAAAACTCCCCGCACTTAACATGAGTAAAGTCATTGTTAACGAAGCGGGCGCGTCAATCTATTCAGCCTCTGAATTGGCCGCGCGCGAATTTCCTGACCTCGATGTTTCATTTCGCGGCGCGGTCTCTATCGCGCGACGCTTGCAAGACCCTCTCGCCGAACTGGTGAAGATCGAGCCCAAGTCAATTGGCGTAGGTCAGTACCAGCATGACGTTAGTCAGCTAAAACTGGCGCGCAGCTTAGATGCCGTCATCGAAGACTGCGTGAATGCCGTTGGCGTGAACGTGAATACCGCGTCGGCGCCATTGCTGTCACGCATCTCCGGCTTAAACACCACCATCGCCGGCAACATCGTTTCCTATCGGGAGAAAAACGGCACCTTTGGCAACCGCGAAGCGCTAAAACTGGTGCCACGCTTAGGAGACAAAACCTACGAGCAAGCTGCCGGCTTCTTGCGCATTATGCAAAGCGATAATCCTCTCGACGCGTCCGCAGTACACCCTGAAGCTTATGTTGTGGTTGAGAAAATTGCCGCGCAAAACAGTCGTCAACTAAAAGACATTATTGGCGACACCAGCTTTTTGAGAAAACTCGACGCCAGTGTTTTTGCCGACGATCGCTTTGGCGTGCCAACCGTCAGCGATATTATTAGCGAACTAGACAAACCTGGACGCGATCCACGTCCAGAATTTAAGGCCGCCGAGTTCCTCGAAGGCGTTGAGGACATTAAGGATCTTAAACCTGGCATGATCATGGAAGGTGCCGTCACTAACGTAACCAACTTCGGCGCCTTTATCGATATTGGTGTTCATCAGGATGGCTTGGTACACGTGTCTGCACTGTCGAATACCTTCGTAAAAGATCCTCACGAAGTTGTGGCGCCGGGCGACATCGTGAAAGTTAAAGTGCTCGAGGTAGACCTGCCGCGCAAACGAATTGGTTTAACCATGCGCATGGAAGATCGACATGACGAGCAGGCCGATGGCGCGAGCAACTCATCCCAAGGTGCGCGCCCACAAAACCAAGGACAGCGTCGCCAAGGCGGTGCCGGAAAACAAGCGCGCGGGCAACGCAATCAGCCAGAGCAACAAGGCGGTATGGCCGCACTGTTTGCGCAGGCAAAGCAAGACGCAGACAAAAAGGGACGGCTCTAGAACAAGCGACTTGCTTGAGAGCAACGACGATTAAGATCATTGTTACTCTCACGCAAAGCCACAGCGCAATCTGAAGTGAACGAAAGGCGAACCTACGCTTTTTCTAGCGCCTTTTCCTACTGATAGGGAAACATCATGACTATCTTGGCCGATCGTATCCAATGCTTACTCGATGCCGATGCATCACCAACGCTCACCGGTATTCGCCGTGGCATTGAAAAAGAAAGCCTGCGCATAACTCAAGATGGTCGTATTGCACAAAGCCCTCATCCCACACAATTAGGGTCTGCGTTAACCCACCCGTTTATTACCACGGACTACTCCGAAGCGTTGCTCGAATTTATCACCCCGCCGTTTCAACGCTTAGGCGAGCCGCTCGAATTTCTCGATCAACTTCACCGTTATGTTTACAACCAGATCGGCGATGAAATTCTTTGGGTTAATTCCATGCCGTGTATGGTCAGCGAAGATCTCGAAGTTCCCATTGCCGATTACGGCAGCTCCAATGTTGGCCAAATGAAGCATATTTATCGGCACGGATTGTGGCATCGCTATGGTCGAAAAATGCAAGCCATTGCCGGCATTCATTACAATTTTTCCTATCCTGAAGAATTCTGGCGTCTGCATCAGTCGCTGGAAAATAACGATCAGCCATTACAGGAATTTATTTCCTCACGCTATTTCGATCTGGTACGTAACTTTCATCGTTACTCGTGGCTACTGGTGTATTTATTCGGTGCCTCGCCAGCACTGTGTCCGTCGTTTTTATCCGGCCGTAGCCACCACTTATTGCAGCGCACCGACAACACGCTGTATCGACCGTTTTCGACCAGCCTGCGCATGAGCGATTTGGGTTATCAAAACAATGCACAGTCCGGGCTGAACGTTAGCTTTAATAATCTTGATGAATACGTGCGCACGCTCAACTACGCTACGCAGACAGCTGAACCGGCCTACGACAATATTGGCGTCAAAAAGGACGGTGTCTACCAGCAGCTCAATACCAATATTCTGCAGATTGAAAATGAATACTACTCGTCGATTCGCCCAAAACGCACCGCAGCTTCTGGCGAACACCCAAGCCAAGCTCTGCAGCGCCGCGGCGTAGAATATATTGAAATTCGGGTGATGGATTTAAACCCCTTTGAGCCGGTTGGTATTGGCATAACCGATATGCGCTTTCTCGATCTGTTCGCGACCTATTGCTTGTTGTGCGAGTCACCGCAAATGGATATGTCTGATTTGCACGCAGCTAAGCAGAACGTTCGCCAGGTGGTCTATAGCGGTCGCAACACCGCCATTCGTTTATGCAAAAGCAACAACCAAACCACACTAAAGGATTGGGCTGGCGATATTTTGGAAAAAATGGTCCCCATCGCCGAGCTGTTTGATCGCTCTCATGGCGGCAATAATTACAGTGCCGCTCTTACCGAGCAGAAAGAGAAACTCGCTCACCCAGAGCTGACGCCTTCGGCGAAAATACTTGAGAAAATGGAATCGCAACAGCAAGGTTTTTATACCTTTGCAATGCAGCAGGCTCTCGCCCATCGTGATCACTTCCGCGCGCGTCCGCTCGACGAAGCAACAACAGCAAAGTTTGAACAGCTCGCCGCCACCAGCCTAGAAGAGCAACAGCAGATGGAGCAGAACGATACGTTATCGTTGGAGCAATATTTGCAGAATTATTTCGCGGAGTAACGTTCACGCATAAGCGCCCCGCCAGCGACCTTTACCGCGGCTGTACGGCACTTAACGGGCAAGCTAAGGTCATAGATGAGCCTTGAAAAGATCCCCCTGCGCACGCCAGACTTGCTGTGCACGGGGCTTTTTCCTACCCTTCGCCAGCGACTTACTGCAAATTCGGAGACACCATGACGTTGCCATCCCCTCGTATGCTTAACCTTGCCGGCCTATTGGCCTGTATTGGCGCCATGTTGGCCGTCTTATATCTGCAGCACTATCAGGGCCTTGAGCCTTGCCCGCTGTGTGTCTTTCAGCGCGTTGGCGTGATCGTTGCTGGGTTGTTCTTTTTCGTCGCACTGCTGCATAACCCGGGCACTGTCGGCCAACGCATCTACGCGCTGCTAGCTGGGTGTGGCGTCATCGGTGGCGGCTTCGTCGCGGCTCGTCATGTCTGGTTGCAGAATCTGCCCGCTGAAGAAGTCCCTGCGTGTGGGCCGGGCCTAGATTACATGCTCGACGTATTCCCTATGCAGGACGTGCTCAACATGGTTCTGCATGGCTCCGGCGAATGTGCCGATATCGACTGGGTGCTGCTGGGTATTAGTTTGCCAGGCTGGTCGCTGATTATGTTTGTCGGCTTGGGGGCTCTCGTCGCGCTGCAGCTGATTCGTACATTTGGGGCATCTACGCCCGGCTCGCAACCAAACGCGCTGTCATAGCATGCTCGACGGCCTGCTGTTGCTCCTGCTGTTCCAGTTTCTCGGTGAGATGCTTGTCACCCTCACCGGCCTGCCTATTCCCGGCCCCGTGGCCGGGATGGTGTTGTTGCTCATTGCGCTCACCGCGCGCAGCAACGTGCTGCAACGCATCGCCCCCGCGGCCAATTTATTGATCAGCAATCTTGTCCTGCTGTTCTTTCCGATCGGGGTGGGCATCGTGCTGGAGTGGGAACGCTACGAGGCCTACGGTTTAGCGCTGTTTATGTCGGTCGTTGTCGGCACCATTGTTGCGATGATTTTAGTCGCGCTGCTATTGAAGTGGCTGCTCAGGCACAACGTCGCATGAACGCACTCATCCATACCCCCCTATTTGGCCTGCTGCTGACCATTGGTGCCTATCGGTTCGCTATTTGGCTATACCAACGCAGCAACCAATTTCCTCTACTGCATCCTTTTTTAGTCGCCATGGTGCCAGTGATTTCTATCCTGATGCTGCTCGATATTTCCTATCAAGAATATATGCAGCAAACGCAGTTGCTGCAGTTTCTACTCGGCCCAGCCACGGTCGCATTAGCGTGGCCGCTGTTCCGCCAGCTCACTCATATCAAAGCGATTGGTCCGCATATTCTGATCGCCGTGGTCATTGGCGGTACGCTGGCTGCCGTCATTGCCGTTGCATTGGCGTGGTGGCTTGGCGCGCCGGATGCAGTGCTTGGCTCGCTGGCACCAAAATCAATCACCACGCCTATTGCCCTTGAACTAGTGAAGTTTACCGACGGCTATGGCCCGCTTGCCGCAGGCGCCGTGGCCATTACCGGCATCGTTGGCGTACTCGTCGCGCCACTAATCTTTCGCCTTTTGCGCATTACCGACGACCGCATTCGCGGACTCACATTGGGCATTATTGCTCATGCCATTGGCACCTCGCGGGCGTTCGAGTTTAGTGAACGCGCAGGCGCATTTTCGTCGTTGGCGTTAGGTCTCACGGGGCTATTCACGGCGCTCGCCTTGCCACTAGCATGGAGCTGGGTGTGGGGTTAAATCTATTCGACGCGGCAGCGCGTCGGCATAGCACACTCCATGCCATCAGATTGCTGCTAACCCACAACTGCTAAGCCGCTACGCCATTCAGCGTAAATTCGTCCTCTGTCTAAACACCCTCCTGTTATAAAAAAACAGTCTTATCTGCAAGCCATTGTTTTGCTTTTGAAAACATAATTTGTCGGCATTAATGCGCACCATGTCACCCTCGGCCAATTGCCGCGCGCCTCGCCACGCTCTACCTTTTTTAAACCGACCCGAAGAAATGCGGGTGTACATTCGGCAGCGCCAGCGTCAAAACCGAAGACAGAGCCAATAAGGCCGCCGGACATGAAGGACAGGAAATTACTAGGGCGCCGCATAAGAAACAGTTAACGGAACACACTGAACACGATGCTGTGCAAGTCAGGAATACGGGAGGGACGATCATGATTACCAGCGCACAAACGGCACTTGCCCAATGGCAACGAATAGAGATCTTGGTACAGGAATGGCTGCGCGAGCGACAACAACTACTGCACTTGCTCAGCGCCATTCGCGGACCCAGCGGTAGCCGCATGTCGCCACCGGTAAGTGAGCACGTTAAACAATTTTGTGAAATGCTAATGGATTATATCAGCGCCGGATATTTTGAAATCTATCGAGAGTTAGCCCGTGAGGCCCGTTGTTTTCAGCGCGACAATCCCGAGCTGACGCAAAGTATCATGCAAAAACTCGACGATTCTACTGACGAGGCGCTCGCGTTTAATGATGACTTTGACACTAAAGAACATATCGACGAAATGCTCGAGTTGTTGCCACTACGCCTCGCGCACCTTTTGGAGAAGCTGGAAGAGCGCTTTGCTCTAGAGGACCAACTCATCGTCAGCATTCATCAACCCACAACGCCTGCGAAAGCGATGTTGCGCTAACGCGGCGCGTTGATCGTATCCTGTCGCCGATCAGCGCTCTCTCACAGATAAGCGTCCACAAAAAAGCCGCCAGAATATGGCGGCTTTTTTGTGGACGAGACAACCGAGAAATTAACCCTCTGCGCTGTCTTCAGCCTTTTCAACTTCCAGCAACTCAACTTCAAACACCAACGTTGCATTTGGACCAACTTCAGCTACGCCGCTTGGGCCGTAAGCCATTTCAGATGGAATTACGATTTTCCACTTGTCGCCAACGTGCATCATGGTCAGCGCTTCCTGCCAGCCTTCGATAACGCGGTTCAGAGGGAATGTCGCCGGCTCGCCACGATCAACCGAGCTGTCAAATACGGTGCCGTCGATGAGCGTGCCGTGATAATGCGCAATCACGGTATCGGCTAACGTCGGCATTTCGCCGTCACCGCTGGCCAGCACTTCGTATTGAAGGCCGCTTTCCAGAGTGGTTACGCCGTCTTTTTTACCGTTTTCTTCACGGAATGCAGCACCTTCGCTCAGGTTAGCTTCGCCTTTTTGAGCCAGCTCAGCTTCCATCTGCTCAAACTTCTGCTTCTGGTACTCGGTAATCGCCACGTCCATTTCTTCAGCGGTGAGCTTCATCTCAGCTTCACTGCCTTTCGCGCCAACGCGCATACCCGCAACAAATGCTTCGAAGTCGAGGTCATCCATACGGCCATTCATTTGCTCACCGGTTTTATAACCGATCGCATAAGACGCCTTGCTAACCTCAGTATCCAACTTCACATCTTTGCTTTCGCCACAAGCGCTTAGTGCCAATACGCTGGCAAGTACCAATCCAGTCTTTTTCATTTTGCCTCCACACCCAATAACAAATGTTAGTAAATTTCCTACTCTTCTACGCTTTCAATACCCAGCGTCGGATCAGCAGGGACAGTTCTTACACTCTTCTTTTCAACGACTTCCGCAGCGACGCCCGGCGGCGGACGGTCACCATATTGCCAATTACCGCGGCTATCTTTCCAGCGATACAGCACATCATCAACATGCTCTGATAGCCAAGCATCCTGCCGCCCAACGATGGTTCCGCTCGCCTGATCAATCGACGACTTCACCCGTGCCGGGTTCAGTAATGGCTGACCATTCTTTACCGGCACAAACATCAGAGCCGCCACTAGCGCGGCTATTAGGGCCAGCACAATAGCAAAATACTTCATGTCGTAACCCCCCCAAATGTGCGGGTCAGCATACATAGGCTGCATCGCCTTGTCATGGCAGCCGCACAAAAATTAAGACTGCCGGCATGACGATTCTGTGACCTTCGCATCTTTTCATGGTTCCCCTACTGGAGCCACTCAGAGCTTGATGTATAGTCAGACGATGGGATGAGGGGAATATGAATAAAAATAATGATTTCGTCGCCACTGCAGATGAAGGCCTCGCCTCCTCTGCGCGTGTCGTAAAAGATCCTTCACGACAGCGTTTTGTCGTGCTGGTTGCGAATGCGAAAGGCGGCTGCGGCAAAACGACCATGTCCACCAACTTAGCCAGTTACTACGCCCACAAGGGCCAGCCTGTTACGTTGCTCGATATGGACCCACAGCAGTCTTCCAACCTCTGGCTACGGCAACGAGAACGGAACGGCAAAGATGATATTCATGGCTTAACGCTGCCCATAGACGCTCACTTTAACGCCAGCAAACTACACGCTCCGATTCGGGAAAGCCGTGAATACCTAGTCATCGACTCCCCAGCGGGGCTCAGCGGCCCTGCGTTGGATGCGCTGCTGCGCATAGCGCATGTTGTCCTCGTGCCGGTACTGCCCAGCCCCATCGACATTCGCGCCGCCACGCGCTTTCTTCAGGCGATCATGTTGTCACCTGAGTACCGCAGGCGGCCTCGGCGGCTAGCCGTGGTCGCCAACCGCGCTCGCGAGCGCACGCGCATGTATGGGCAGCTACAGAACTTTCTCAATAGTCTGAAGATCCCGTTTCTGGTCACCCTGCGCGATACGCAAATCTACGTTCAAGCAACCGGTCTCGGCGTTGGCGTCGCGGAAATTGATGAGCCGACGGCCAAAGCTGATCAAAATGACTGGCGCCGCGTGGCCGAATGGCTTGAGGTGCAGCGCCATCTTGTTGGCGCCCTGCCAGGCTTCCGCTAGACAAACATCGGACCATTGGCGGCCAGCAAGCACGTTCCGCATCATTTTGACACTCTAGCGCCAGTACTGACTTTGCCTTAGAGTTCAGGCAACCAGCGTAAATTTGAACTAAGCCACAATTACCTATGCTCTTCATTCCACACACATTGAACCGTTCCTCCGTCTGCCTAACGACAGCATGCCTTCGCGTGCCCGCTGACCGCACAGCCGCCACGCAATTGGGCCGCCAATAGTGCGAGTGCGCCATAGCTACGCCGCTAAATTACTGTTAATTGTTATTGGGCTGGTCGTGACCGTTCAGCTCGCAACGTATTTCGCTGCCCGTTCAATCATTCGTGATACCGAAATCGACAGCGCGAGAAACATGCTTACCGTGGGTGGCGACATTTTTACCGAGCTACTCTTCAACCGTGGCTCACTGCTTCAGCAATCAACCGTCGTACTGGCGAACGACTTTGGTTTTCGAGAAGCTATCGCCAGTGATGATGCCGCCACTATTCGCTCGGCACTGCTAAACCATACCGAACGCATGGGCGCCGACTACGCCGCCGTCATTACACAGTCCGGCCTCACCATCAACATTAACGGTATCAGCGCCAGCGCGGACCCGTCGTTTTTATCCAACAACGATAATGCCCCTCTACAAATTCGCATGATCGACGGGCTTCCCTATGAGCTCGTGGTGACGCAGGTATTTGCACCCGGCCCAATCGGCGCGGCGAGCATGGGCTTCGTCTTAAACAAGAGCCTTGCCGATGAAATGAAACAGCTGACCGGCCTAGAAGTGTCGTTTGTTTCACCGGGCAATCAACAACCCAGTTATTACGCCAGCACACTCGACGTTAATCTAGCGGCCCTGTTGCCACAGATGATTCGTCGGCAACAATTCAGCGGCAACGACAGCCCCGACGCGCCGCACACGTTAACGCTCGACAACACAGAACTGCTCACTCTCAGCTGGCCACTCAATGACGGAGAGGAGCTCGTGTACGTGGTGTTGCAGCGCCCTATGGATCAAGTGCTCGCCTCCTACAACGCACTCAGCACGAATCTTCTATGGCTTAATATCGGCGGCATTCTGATTGCCGTCGTGGTTGCCGTGTTTCTTGCCGGTGACGTCACTCGCCCGATTCGTATTTTGGCCAACGCTGCACGACGCATCTCTGGCGGAGACTACAGCTCGAACGTTTTGGCGTCCGGCACGGACGAATTTGGCGAACTCGCGAAAGCGTTCAACATCATGCAAAGCGCCATCGGCGAACGCGAACAACGCATTTTGCAGCAATCTCGACAAGATCCTCTCACTGGTCTCGGCAACCGCAGCACTGCGCGAACCGCCATGGTCAGCGCAGTACGCTATGCACAAAGCCAAGAAGGCCAATGCGCAGCTCTGACTATTGATCTGCAGCGTTTTAAAGAAGTGAACGATGTGTTCGGTCACCAAGCCGGTGACAGTCTGCTGCAGATTATTGCCTTACGCTTACTCGGCAATGTGAAAGATACCGACAGTGTCATTCGCCTCGGCGCCGACGTCTTTTTAATCGTGCTACGAGATGTCGATGCGCACACCGCACTGAAGGTTGCGCGCCGAGCATGCTTGGCACTACAGCAGACCGTTGAACTACAAGATCTGAACCTCAGTGTCAGCGCCCACGTTGGTGTCGCCACTTACCCCGAACACGGCCGCGAAAGTGAAGAGCTAATGCGGCGCTCCGATATCGCCATGCAAGCCGCCAAAGAAACCGGCACACAAATTAACCTATACCAAAGCGGTACAGACGAATCCCATTTGCGCCGTCTTGGTTTACTCCGAGACCTCAAGCAAGCGCTAGCGAGCAACGGCTTCCATATGGCTTACCAGCCTAAGGCAGCCTTATTGGATTCACATTACGTCGGTGCCGAAGCGCTTATTCGTTGGAACCACCCCGAGCTAGGTAACGTCAATCCTGAAGAATTTATTGCGCTGGCCGAGAGCGCCGGCTATATCAATCAAATTACCCGCTGGGTATTTAGCGAAACGATTAAACAGCTTGGTGCCTGGCATGCCGACGGCATCAGCGTGCATTTATCTGTCAATATTTCCGCACTTGATCTACTCGACGCCGAGCTGCCCCGCTATCTGGCCGACCTACTCGCTCGGTACGAAGTCTCTCCGTCATTCTTGTGCTTAGAGCTGACCGAAAGCTCGATCATGAAAGACGAACAGCAAGGTTTGTCGATGCTCAACCGCCTAAAAAGTATGGGCTTAAGGTTATCGGTTGATGATTTCGGCACGGGCTTTTCATCGCTATCGCAACTCAAGCGCCTGCCCGTCGATGAACTCAAAATTGATAAATCATTTGTCCTCAACCTAGGCGAAAACGACGACGATGCTGTCATCGTTCGCTCTACCATTGAGCTCGGCCACAACATGGGTTTGTCCGTTGTTGCCGAAGGCGTTGAAAACGATGCCAGCCTCGGCATACTCGGCCAATATGGCTGTGATCTTATCCAAGGCTATTTTCTTGGCAAACCAATGCCGGCCGATTCGCTCACAAAGTGGGTCGCCCAGCGGCAAACAACAACCGGCATCAAATAACGACAAATCACTGTTCGGTTAAAACTAAAACGCCTCGCCCGACTGCACTGCCAGCCACAGCCTCGCCAGTAACTTTGCCTGCCCCTCACACGTTGCCGCATCCGGCACCAATAACAGCAACCAGTTTTCACTCACCGGTGCATCTTCTGCTCGGGGCTGTGCCGACACCGCTTCTTCAAGCTCAGTCATTAATAGATGCTCTGCTTCTAACTCGGCATCTTGCAACAATCGTTTCCACTCCGCCCACGGCGCTTGCTGCCCTGCAGCACGGCGCAATGCACGTAGCGGCGCCAAGCGCTGCTGCTCCCATTCAAACGCCCGCGCCGACAGAATTTTCGCCAACGGCGGGTGCAATGGATAGCCTTTGCGGCCTAGCCAACAACCACATAACAACAACGCCGCAGAGACCTGGTAATCATCCTGTAGCTGCAAACACGTTGCCTCGACATCCGACAGTCGCCACGTCGCTAACGCGAAACGCCATAAATCGGTCATCGGCCCACTCCCCACCACTGTTGTCTGCGCCGACGTTACCCTACACTTGCCCCCACGAAAAGCGGTGGTGTCTTTCCATTCACACGCACCACGGCCAACTCATCACTCAAAACGATTACCCATAAAGAGCGCCATGATTGAACTGCTAAACCTAAGACTGTGCCGCGGCGCCGACGCCCTTTTTGAGAACGCCAATGTGCGTCTCCATACTGGCTGGAAAGTCGGCCTAGGCGGTCGTAACGGGTGCGGTAAAAGCTCCTTGCTAACAGCGCTACGAGGCGAACTCGAAGCCGACACCGGCGACATCAGTATTCCCGCCGATTGGCGTATCGCCGTGATGGCGCAAGAAGTGCCAGCCTTGGCGCAAGCCGCACTCGATTACGTCCTCGACGGCAACGCGCCACTGCGGCTCGCCGAAGCGGCATTACAACACGCTGAACAGCAACAAGATGGCCTCGCTATTGCGGCCGCCCACAGCCAGCTCGACAGCATTCAAGCGTGGTCGCAGCCGGCCCGTGCCGCGATCGTACTAGCCGGCCTTGGCTTTAGTGAGTCCACCCAGAGCAACAGCGTCGCCAGTTTTTCCGGCGGCTGGCGCATGCGCCTCAACTTAGCCCGCGTACTGCTCGCTGACGCCGACCTGCTACTACTTGATGAGCCAACCAACCACCTCGACCTCGACGCCGTGCTATGGCTTGAAGATTGGTTAAAGTCCTGCGCGTCGACCATCGTGCTGATTTCCCATGATCGCCATTTTCTCGACAGTGTCGTCGGCCACATGTTGTTTATCGAACACAACACACTGACCCTATACAGTGGCAACTATAGTCAGTTCGAACGACAACGCGCCGAGCACCTAGCCCAGCAACAGCACTTACGTGAAAAACAACAAGCCCAAGCCGCTCACCTGCAAAAATTTGTCGATCGTTTTCGCGCCCAAGCAACCAAAGCCAAACAAGCGCAGAGCCGTTTAAAAGCACTTGCTCGCATGGAAACTATTGGGCCCGCTCACGTCGATAGCGGTTTCAGCTTTTCATTTCATGCACCCGAGAAATTGCCCAACCCTATGCTCGACCTCCGCAAGGTGAGCTGCGGCTATAACGAAAACACCATTATTCTCTCCGACGTCAGCCTATCGATACGGCCAGAAACACGACTCGGTTTACTCGGCCCAAATGGCGCGGGTAAATCGACGCTCATCAAAACGTTAGCACAGCAATTGGCGCCGCAAGGTGGAGCATTGGCGGTCGGCCCGGATCTTGTGATTGGCTACTTCCACCAACAACAAGTCGACGCTCTTCCCATGAACGAAACACCCTTTGCGCTAATGCAGCGCAAAAATCCGCGTTGGGAAGAAGGCCATGTGCGCAAAGAACTTGGACGTTTCGGCTTTCAAGGAGATGAGGTTTTTGCACAAGTCGGGCGTTTCTCCGGCGGCGAAAAATCACGTCTAGCACTGGCGCTATTAGTGCAAGAAAAACCCGCACTATTGCTACTCGACGAACCGGCCAATCACCTCGATTTAGATATGCGCGAAGCACTGACGCTGGCGCTACAAGATTTTCCGGGCGCCGTGATTTTGGTTTCTCATGACCGCCACTTGCTCGACACCAGTGTTGACGAGCTTGTGCTCGTTGCCAACGGTACCGTCACCCGCTGGGATGACGATCTAGACGCCTATGCTCGCTGGCTGCGCGAGCGCAACAGTAAGGGCCCCGACACCTCTGCAAGCTCTGCCGACGCCGAACCCTCTGCATCCGATGCGCGGCAGCGGCGCCAAGAAGCGGCGCAGAAACGCGAGACGCTACGGCCACTAAAACGTGAGGTCGATAAGCTAGACAAGAAACTGGCGCAACTCTCGAGTCAGCTCAGCGAAGTCGAATCCCTACTTGGTGATTCCACCTTGTATCAAAGCGAACGCGCCGCCGATCTCAATGCGGCATTACAACAACAAGGCCAGCTAAAGAAACAGAGAGACGACACCGAAGACGCCTTACTCGCCGCCATGGAACAACTTGAAGACGCCGGCTAAACCGCCGCTGGCCTAACGCCACCTTCTGTGCAGAAAGTGCGGATTAGGTTAGAGTTTATAAGCGCTATTTTCCGTACGCAAAAAAGGCTTCTTTATGAATCGTAAAGCGTTAGCACTCGTCGTTCTTGTCATCGGACTCGGGCTTTTATTCTGGGGCTATCAAGATAGCCAGACACTTGGCAACAAACTATCTCGGTCTCTGGCTAATGAGTGGGATACGAAAACGATGCTACTTCTAATCGGCGGCGCAGCCTGCAGCGCGTTTGGGTTGTTTGGGCTGTTCCGAAAATAACCTGCCAACCCCTCGAGATATTCGTCATCATAAAAGGAAATTATCATGGCCGTTATCACCAAAGCACTTCAAACAATTCGCCTCACCCGTATCGCCACAGTCTCAATCGTCGCATGGGGTTTGCTACCGTTAAGCGCCTCCGCGCTGGAAATGAACGCCGAACAGTACATCGAGTATATGGCACACCAACACTGCGCCAATCAACAATACTGGGAGCAGCCAGAACAACTCGAGAGAACGCTGAACGCGCTCGACCAGCAATACAGTATTGGCGATGATGACTTCGACGCGCTTGATGACATGGCAATGAAGTTTGCGGAAGACCCAAACAATCAAGCCGCACTCGAAACAAAAGTGCACGCTATTTGCCCGTAATAAAATCGATGAAGAATGAAAAATTCCGCAGGGGCTTGCTCTGCAAGCGATCGCTCCTGCGGAAACGGCGCTTAACGACGCCTTAGGAAGATATTGTCTCGTCCTGCTGCACAGCAGCAGACGCTACCGCTCCCGACAATAACGCTGCCGAACCCGCCCCACACGAGATAACCGTTTTCATCATTTGCTCAACCCGTAGCTCTGGGCGCAACTCTACTAAGCCTGCCGCAACGTGATAAATAAAACCACTCGTCGGATTCGGGCCCGTTGGCACAAATACCGTTAGCACGCCGGACTCATGCCGAGAAGTCACTAGCCCCAGCACGGACACACTCACGTCTCGACCATACAGCCACACTTGTGCCACTTCGCCACGCTTAAATGGTGAGTCATTGGACTTGCCCAGTAGCTGCACAGTGACTTCCCGCACCGAACGATAACCTGGCACACGCTGCATTAACGACGATTCAACGCGATCCCATGCCCATGCGCCGACGCGTGTTGCCACGACATTCCCCATGGCAAAACACAACAGCACAATCAGCGCTATGACGATCACATCCGCAACGAACTGAGGAAAACCAAATGTCTGTACAAATATTTTCGTGAACGGAGCAATAAAGCCCGACGCCGCCTCATAAAGCCATTTGAAAAATAACGTCACTATCGCCACTGGTAACAACACCAGAAGCCCACCCATCAAGGAGCGCCGACAAAACTGTAGCACTGGGTTCACACTGGTCCCTTTATCCTGAAGATCACTTTCCGTCATAATCAAAAACCTTCTGCCACCATCCAACGTTTAGAAATGCCGCACTTATACGTTACTTAGCGCTTTTTTTCATTACTCCTTCTAACACAAACTTTTTCTAGGGCGTCTCTGAATAATCGTACCAGATTCGGCTAATGCACCAGTGCTTTAGCCCCGATGGCACCTCCACGGAGACTTCGTCGTCAACCTGCTTTTTCAGCAACGCACGCGCCAGCGGCGAATCAACACTCACCCAGCCCTTCTGTCCATCTGATTCATCCGGCCCAACCAAACGATAAACTCGTCGGCTACCGTCCTCTTCTTCAAGTTCAACATAAGCGCCAAAGTACACCTTCGAGGTGTCCTCTGGGGCACGATCAACCACCACCATGTCGTCTAAACGGCGTGATAAGAATCGGACCCGCGCATCAATTTCACGCAGCATTTTTTTGCCATAAATATACTCAGCATTCTCAGAACGATCACCCTGAGCAGCGGCTTCCTGTACCGAGCGCGTGATCTCCGGGCGCTTGGTTTTCCACAAGAATTGCAGCTCTTCGTTCATATGCCGGTACCCCTGCGGCGTAATATACTTCGACGCAGGTGTGGCCGGAGGGCGCCATCTCGACATTAATACCTCCACTTCTTGCTCTGCATTACCAGCTCGCCGATTCTTTAGCAGGCCAAATTCATACGTCAAACAACCGAGCAGTTGAAACTATCACGGACTGGGCGCATCTTACTAAGAGACCGCTAATAGACGCGATAGAGCACGGCGCACTTGATCCGACACGGCTGTCATCTGCCGTTCATCTCGACCTGCTTTACTACAGCGCTATCAACTGCCCGCAAACAATCCGGCCAGAAGGCGGCATAACCGACAAGAGCCACGACAACACCAGAATCATACAAGGAATGCGCTCCCATGAACGACCTGGCCGCCGGCCAGCCGGCTATCGACCTCGACAACCCCGACTTCTATGTCAATCGGGAACTGAGCCTGCTGCAATTTAACTTACGCGTGCTAGAACAAGCCATGGATGAGCGCCATCCACTCATGGAGCGGCTCAATTTCTTACTGATCTTCTCCAGCAACATGGATGAGTTCTTCGAAATTCGCGTGGCCGGACTGCGCAATCAGCTTGAAAAGAATATTGGCCAACCCGGCCCTGACGGCCTGTTACCTGACGAAATCCTTGAGCGCATCGGCATCATCACGCACGAGGCCGTTAATCGGCAATACGATATTCTCAATAACATCATCCTTCCCGCTCTAGCCGACGAAGGCGTGCGCTTTCTTAAGCGTGAAGACTGGACCGCTGAACAGGCCGAATGGGTTAAGCGTTATTTTCGCGATCAGGTATACCCGGTGCTCACCCCCATCGCTTTGGACCCCGCCCACCCTTTCCCCCGCTTGGTCAATAAAAGCCTGAATTTTATTGTGTCTCTAGACGGCAAAGATGCGTTCGGTCGATCAACCGGCCTGGCTATTGTGCCTGCACCGCGTTCCCTGCCTAGGCTGATACGCATGCCAAAGGAAATTAGCGACGGCGGCGATTGCTTCGTATTTCTTTCTTCGATGATTCACGCCCATGTTTCCGATCTCTTTCCTGGCATGAAGGCCTCCGGGTGTTATCAGTTCCGCGTCACTCGGAACGCCGACCTTGAAGTGGATGAATCCGCTGACGATCTCGCCAGCGCACTGAAGGGCGAGCTTCTTTCGCGTCGATACGGCGATGAAGTACGCCTTGAAGTTGCCGACAACTGTCCGCGCCATTTTACTGAATATTTATTGAATAAATTCGAACTCTCGAGCGACGACTTATATGAGGTCAACGGGCCGGTAAACCTTGCTCGCATGTTTACCGATGTACAGCGGCCGCGGCTACACTATCCTCCTTTTTTGCCTCGCGTTCCCGCATCGATCAAAAATCATGACAGCATCTTTGACGCTATGGAGCAGGGTGATATTTTGTTAAACCACCCGTTCGAATCCTTTTCACCGGTAGTTAACTTTCTTGCTGAAGCCGCGCGTGATCCCAAAGTATTGGCGATCAAGCAGACCATCTACCGAACCGGCACCGATTCAGAAATTCTTGACCATCTTGAAACAGCTGCACGAAATGGCAAAGAAGTCACCGCCGTGGTCGAATTACGCGCCCGCTTCGATGAAGAAAGTAATATCGAAGGCGCCCGCCGCTTGCAAGAAGCAGGGGCGATTGTTGTATACGGTATCGTTGGTTATAAAACCCATTCGAAGATGATTCTGGTTGTACGTCGCGGGGCCGACGGCATTAAACGTTATGCGCATCTTGGCACCGGAAACTACCACGTTAAAACATCCAAAATTTATACTGACATCGGCTTACTCACCGCCAATGAAGACCTCTGCCAAGACGTACACAAGATATTCCTAGAGCTCACAGGAATGGGAAAACCGGCGCGTCTAAAACAGCTAAAACACTCGCCATTCACCTTGCATAAGTTTCTTCTCGACATGATCGAATTTGAAACCGAGCAAGCGCTCTCAGGTAACAAAGCGAGCATTATCGCGAAATTTAATTCACTGACCGACCCGGCCATTATCCGCGCTCTTTATCGGGCGGCTATGGCCGGCGTGGAGATTGATCTCATGGTGCGTGGCATGTGCGGGTTACGCCCAGGCATTCCCGGTCTAAGCGAAAACATTCGCGTACGTTCGATCATTGGCCGATTCCTTGAGCACACACGCATTTATTACTTTTGGCATCAAGGTGAAGAGCCCGTCTGGTGTTCCAGCGCAGACTGGATGGAACGTAACTTAATCAACCGAGTTGAAACATGCTTCCCCATCACCGATAGCAAGCTAAAAGAACGCCTTATCAAAGAAGGGCTCGAAATTTATTTACAAGACAATGTTCAAGCTTGGCAGATGCAGTCGGATGGCAGCTATCAACGTGTCGAAAACGCTCTTGCGGACGCCGTTAGTGCGCAGCACTGGCTACTGGAGCAACTCGTTTAGAGTGTATCGGAACTGCACTGACGGGAAGACGCTAGCTGCTTAGAATAAGCGGCGCTACAGCGCCGCATAGATTACTGAATATCTAAAAGATAACCTGCACCCCTAAAATATTCCTGTTCTTGCTCAAAATCCGCCAATGTTAACGGGTGAGCCTCCATCCAATTTTCAGGAAAGGTTAACCGCAGTGCCGCGCCCTTTGCCGCCGCCATAATTTGCGGCAACGTTTTATCGGTACGCGCATGGTGTAAGCGTGCAGCAATACGCAACAGCATGCACAATCGCAGCTGTTGATCTCGCACCTCCGCCGGAATATCTTCAAATGCAGACAAGGGTATTTTTCGACGGTGGCCGCGAATCATCATCGCCACCATCAGTTGCTCTTGCTTTGAGAACCCAGGCAAATCGGAATTCAACGCTAAGTACGCGCCATGCTTGTGAAACTGACTGTGCGATACGCTTAAGCCAACCTCATGCAGTAGCGCCCCCCAACGCAACACATCGAGATATTCGTCTTCATCTATTAGCCAATCTGCGGCGACCTGATGATAGAAAAACTGCGCGGTATCACTGACGCGAATAGCTTGATCTGACTCCACATGATGACGCGTCATCAATGCCTCAATAGAACGCTCTCGCACATCTTCATGGCTAAATCGGCCAATTAAGTCGTAAAGCAGCCCCTCGCGTAAGGCGCCGCTCGCAACCGACATATGCTCTAGTTCAAATTGCTCAAAAATAGCCAAAAGAATCGCCACCCCCGCCGGAAAAATACCCGCACGATCGGCACGCAGCCCCTTTAACGTTAACCCTTCAATGGCAGCTTCTTTAATCAAACGTTTACGCAACTTTTGCAGCGCTTCAAGACTGATGCCCGACTCGCTCCAACCATTATCTTCGCAGACCTGCGCAATCGCCTTAACCGTACCGGATGCGCCTATCGCATCCTGCCAACCGATACGCCGGTAATTCGCTTCAATCGATAAGACTTCTTGGCGAGCACTCGTAACCGCCTTATCAAAGGATTTCTCGGTAATAATGCCATCAGAAAAGAAACGACTCGTGTAACTAACGCAGCCCATATGCAAGGATTCAGTCTCAACAGATTCGAATCGCTCGCCAATAATAATTTCCGTGCTGCCACCGCCAATATCGACCACCAAACGACGCTGATCGCTATCGGCCAAATGATGTGACACGCCAAGGTAAATCAGGCGCGCTTCTTCACGGCCCGCGACGATCTCAATGTCATGCCCTAAAACATCTTCCGCTTTACGCAAAAAAGCCCGCGCATTGCGCGCAACCCGTAATGTATTGGTGCCGACTACCCGCACCATGCCACGCGGAATGCCTGAAATTCTTTCGGCGAAACGACCGAGGCACTCTAGCGCCTTCGCTTGCGCCTCATCCGTAAGCTTGTTGCCAGCATCCAAACCCGCACCGAGTTGCACTTTTTCAGACAAACTTTCCTGAATCTGCAGCCCTTCTTGCTCGCGCCAAGCCACCACCATATGAAAACTGTTCGAGCCAAGATCGATCGCAGCGACTTGCTGACGCACAGGCTCTGCTGTTGAGGCCGGCACATTTTTAGGCATCGTACCTTTATGCTGTGGCGCTTCAGCCACGCCTGCTCTTGAAATCGATTCCTTTGACACCCGTACCTTCCTTATTTCTCTATATTCTCTGTCGCGGCTTAAACCTAGGGTAAATCCGCCCTTTAACTGGCGACTAAAATTCGCCTCATAGCGGCCAGCCACCGCGTTGTCGGCCGCAAACTATTCTACCGCCTAGCACATGACAAAACGGATTCAGCGCTCAAACATCCACCAACAAGGGCTCGCAGCCCTACCTAGAGACGCCGTCGTTAATATAACCGTGTATCGCCTATGACAGCCAATTTGCGCCTTGGGCCCCATTATAAGGAGCCCAATCGTTCACCCTGTGCACACGAGTCTGCACCACATACCTCTCCATTCACCACATCACCACCCTCAGTGCCCCAACAATAGGATGACGCCCGAACTTCGCCTAACGCCGAATTTCAGCCCATCTCAATGGCTAAAGGGCGCACGAAAGGCAAAATCTATTAGCACTATCATCACTGGCATCTTGAACCGAACCCACTGGGTTCTGCTATGATCACCTCCTCGCAAATACCCACCAGGAGATTCCAATGAGCGGCGACATCATCAATGTGACCGATGCCAACTTCGAAGAAGAGGTGCTGAAGGCCGAAGGTCCAGTACTAGTAGATTACTGGGCAGCATGGTGTGGTCCTTGCAAAATGATCGCGCCGATACTCGAAGAGATATCGAAGGAATACGAAGGCAAGCTGAAGATCGCGAAGCTCAACATCGACGAGAACCCTGACACTCCGCGCAAATACGGGGTTCGTGGCATTCCAACACTGACCGTATTCAAAAACGGTAATGTCGAAGCCACTAAGGTCGGCGCGCTGTCCAAATCGCAGCTCACCGCATTTCTCGACAGCACTCTGTAACGGATCCCTTTTGGGATCTGTGGCAAGCCTTACGACAGTAGGGCTTGCCAGCCCCCTCTGAGACTGCTAGATTCGGTTCTTCGCTAGCACTTCCTTTGATTCGGCCCCTCGCCAAGCCTGTATTGCAACCTCAATATTGCATCAAGCACCCTAAGAAGTGTCTCGACCAGCGATCCGATCAAACTAATTAATACAAACGCTTTACCATCAATGCTATTAGTACAAATACTTTGACTACTAACGCTTAACTACAAACGAAAGTGCCGCTCGGTGCTTCCTCTCAATACTTTCTGGATCAAAATCACACAAGCCAATGAATCTTTCTGAACTGAAGCAGAAGTCGATTGGGGACCTCCTCGGAATCGCACAAGAACTGGGCCTAGACAACCTAGCTCGCACCCGCAAGCAAGACGTCATCTTTTCCATCCTCAAGCGCGCCGCCAAGAATGGCTCCGATATTTACGGAAACGGCGTACTCGAAATTTTACAGGATGGTTTTGGTTTCTTACGTAGCGCCGAAGGCTCCTACCTTGCTGGCCCAGACGACATTTACGTCTCGCCAAGCCAAATTCGCCGATTTAATTTACGCACAGGCGATACCGTCGCCGGCAAAATCAGGCCGCCCAAAGAGGGCGAGCGGTATTTTGCCCTGCTAAAAGTCGACGCGATTAACTTCGACAAACCTGAAAACGCCAAAAACAAAATTCTGTTTGAAAACCTTACCCCTCTCTTTCCAACACGACGTTTCGTGATGGAAGCGGGTAACGGCTCCACCGAAGACATTACTTCCCGTGTCATCGATCTCGTCGCACCGATCGGCAAAGGCCAACGCGGCCTGATTGTTGCACCGCCGAAAGCCGGTAAGACCATGCTGCTGCAGACCGTTGCTCAATCGATAGCGCGGAACAACCCAGAAGCACACCTGATCGTATTGTTGATCGACGAGCGCCCAGAAGAAGTAACCGAAATGGTCCGCACGGTACGCGGCGAAGTTGTCGCGTCAACGTTCGATGAGCCGCCAGCGCGTCACGTACAAGTCGCCGAAATGGTTATCGAAAAAGCCAAGCGCTTGGTCGAACACAAACAAGACGTCGTTATCTTGCTTGATTCCATCACCCGCCTCGCGCGTGCCTACAACACGGTTCAGCCTAGCTCCGGCAAGGTACTGACCGGCGGCGTCGACGCACATGCTCTGGAAAAACCAAAGCGCTTCTTTGGTGCCGCACGTAACATCGAAGAAGGCGGCTCACTGACCATTCTAGCCACTGCGCTGGTTGATACCGGCTCGAAGATGGACGAAGTGATCTACGAAGAATTCAAAGGCACTGGCAACATGGAATTGCACCTCGACCGTAAAGTGGCCGAGAAACGTGTCTTCCCTGCGATCAACATCAAAAAATCGGGCACCCGTCGCGAAGAGCGGCTTGTGGGCGAAGATGAGCTGAAGAGCATGTGGATTCTACGCAAAGTACTTCATCCGATGGATGAAATCGCCGCCATCGAATTCCTGATTGATCGCATGAAACAAGCGAAAACCAATCTCGAATTCTTTGAAGGCATGAAGCGGAAATAAGAAACGGAAGTAATTTGAAATAAACGCGCCAATAGCACGGCAATAACGCAACATGCGCGCCAATCATTCTTCCCCCTAACAACGCCCGGTTATCCGGGCGTTGTTTTATCTCCCTCTTTCACAAAGGAGCATCCGAGATGAGCAGTACAATCCAAACCGAGACTCAAACTGAAATCGAAGCCGCGACTTTTCGACGTCTTATTGCCCACCTAGACAGCCGCAAAGACGCCCAGAACATCGACCTAATGAATCTCGCTGGTTTCTGCAGAAACTGCCTCGCCAAGTGGTACAGCGCCGCAGCAAATGAAAAAGGTGTGGACATAGACTACGAGCAAGCCAGAGAGAAGATTTACGGCATGCCCTACGCAGACTGGAAAGAAAAACATCAGACCCCTGCAAACGCAGAGCAAAAAGCGGCATTCGAACAAGATAACAAAAAATAATCTGATCTAGACAATATGGAGTCACAGCAACAGAGATTGACAATCTGTCGCTGTGACTCCAATTAGAAATGGGCCCTACTAACAAGCCAAGACAAAGATTAAAGCTCTTCTTCTACCGATTCAGAGAAAGGATTGCCCAGCTCACGAATATAAACTTCGCCCAACGTCTCTGAGCCAATGCGGTTAAGATGATCGTCATCGCGATAAATAGGCACACCATCCAGCTCCGTCCGGCAAACATCTTCAGCACAAATAATGGCATTCGGATCGATAACCATTACCTCTGGATGCATCGCTTCCAGCTCATCAATCAGCTCATTGGCATAAGCATGAGCCTCATCCATTTCTTCGCGCGGAAATTCGCACGGCTCGTCATAGAACGGTAGTAACTTTCTACGCGAACAATTAAATAATTCATCCGGCGCGGTCGGATTATCTCGAATCAGCACTGGCACACTGCCGGCTTCAACGATGCGTCGGACCGAATCATGAAAAGCGCGAGTCATTACTTTCCGTGTCACCGCGGGAGACAAATCTGGATTTTTCGGACCAGACAGGAAATAGCGGTCAGGCTTTAGGTCTGCGATCGACCAATACCCGGCCAGCACAACATACTCATAACGGTGGATCTGTGAATACAACGCGTGACTGCGATCAACGCACTTATAGTCCGTATCTGGCCGGCCATTCTTAATATAGGTAGGGATGATTTCCCACAATGCTGGGCAACCGGCGCGCATGTCCACATGCAAGGTCAGCCCTGCATCAGAACTGAGCACGCTCATAAAGTCGCCGAAGTGCTCAGCATGGGAGTCGCCAGCCAGCAAAATATCAGCGCAAGGAAGTGATGCGCCCGCCGGGCAGTCAACACGATGCTTGCCTGGCTCGCTATCCATTGCTTCAACGGCACGCACAGCGTCATCGCCGAAGCGGCCGATAAAACCGTCGCCAACCCGTACAACCGCCAACGCCACCAGCAAAGCAACCGCAGGGGCAACGTAGACATATCTAAATAATTGCTTGCCGCTGAGATGCCACTTAAACCGAAATGGCTGCTCAATGAATTTCCATGTTAGCCAAGACAGTAGTACGGCCAAGGCAATACCGACTGCGCCTTTCACCACATCAAGGCTACCGGTGGCGTACTGGGTAAACGAAAAGATTGGCCAGTGCCAAAGATACAAAGAATAACTAATCAGTCCCAAACCAATCATCGGCTTCAGAGTAAGAAAGCGTCCCGTTAACGGTGCATGCTGGCCTGCGTAGACGAGCATAACGGTACCCAGGCAGGGAATTAGCGCGCGCCAAGAAGGAAATAAGGTATCTGAGGAATACACTAGCGCCGGCACAATAATCATGGCCAAACCAGTCAGCGAAACCAGCTCCTGCTGCCAACTTTTTAAACGCGGCAAGGACGCGCCATAGAACGCCAGTAAGCCGCCAGCCAACAACTCATGGAAACGTGTCGGCAAAAGGTAATAAGCGCGGTCGGCATTCACCGGCGTATACCAAACAGAGAACCAAACCGACAACGCAAACAGGCCCAGTAACGCCACAGCCTTCATTCGGGCACTGTTAATGCGGCTCAGAGCAATCAACATAACCGGCCAAACCAGATAGTACTGCTCTTCAACCGCCAGCGACCAAGTGTGCAGCAGCGGAATTTCTTCAACCGCAGCGGCAAAATAGCCGCCCGTAGTATTGGCAAGATAAAAGTTAGATAGCGATAGAAAGGCCAGTGCGGCGACCTTGCAGTGGTAAATAAAATCTTGTGGCAACAATATGAAATAAGCGGCGATCAAACTGACCAGCGCAACAGCCAGATAGGCTGGCGCTAAACGCCGTAATCGACGCTGGTAGAAGTCTTTAAAGCTGAAACGCTTTTCGGCAAGGTTCTTAACAATCTGCCCGGTAATCAAATAACCAGACAGCACGAAAAACACATCCACACCAATAAAGCCGCCAGGTATCCAGGTAATGCCCGCGTGGTGCAGCACCACGAGGCCAACGGCAATAGCCCTAAGGCCATCTAAATGGGGGAGGTAACCGGCTTTCACAGTGTGCGACTCGCTCTAAACTCAAAGCGGCGCAGAATACCACACAGCCCCGAGTGGGGAAATAATGACCGTGTTGCCCGTAACAGCAAACATGTTTACTGGCGCACACAGGTAGTGGGCGCACACTTTTATTATCCGTTCGCAGTAAAACCATGCAGAAAAATGGAATACGCCGCGCTACCGATGATTAACCACTTAAGCACATAGTAGGCCATGCGGTTTTTCTTTTTCAGCAACTTGGCACGAGCACGCACGATATAGACGTAACTAAACACCCGGTTCAGCACGCCAACTTTCTCGCCCTCTTCGTTTTGCGTTGCCGCCGACGCGACCGCGACGCGTTTAAAAACACGATTAATGAACTGTGCGAATCTCCAGCGTAGCGGGCGTTCCACATCACAGAACAGAATAATTCGATCGGTATCGGTTTTGTTGTACGCAGCATGAATAAAGGTCTCATCAAACATGACCCCCTCACCGTCGCGCCATGAATAATCTTCACCATCAACGGTTATGTAGCAATCGTCCGAGTTTGGCGTCACCAGGCCGAGGTGAAAACGTAACGATCCCGCAAACGGATCACGGTGCGCGCCGAGCTTACTGCCTGCGGGCAACATGGCAAACATCACGGCATTCAAGCGCGGAATGCTATCCACCATCTCAACCGTCTTAGGACAAAGTGCGAGCGCGGAGGGCAAGGTGTCGCCATACCACTTCAAGTAAAAACGCGTCCAGCCGGTCTTAAAAAAGGAATGAAAGGCCAAATCGTTGTGCTGGCTCGCGGCTTTTATATAACCTTCATCAAACAAGCCAAGCGCTTCTTGGCGAATTGTTTCCCAATTCTCTTGCAGCGGCTTCAAATCAGGAAAATTATCCAAACCGATATACGGCTTATTCGGTACCGCCGACGTGGCATACACGAAGCAGTTGTACGGCGCCATGATGGTGGAGTGGTCCAGCAATTGGCGCCAAAACTTATGGCGCACCTTTCCACGAAAGTGCACATAAGCACCCGTCACAATAAAGAGATAAAGAATGATAAATTTAGGGGCAAATAAGGCTGCAACCATTGCGCAAACTCCGTCTTCCATATGTCGCGCGCAATAATAGTCCAGATTGCCCCTCGATAGAATGCCGGAACCTCCCACCGTTTACAGAGAAACGGCCCTGAAGCACTCACTCGCAAGACGCGCTACCCGCGGCGGCATTCGCCGGCCGCACCTGCATTTTAAACCGCCCATCTGCTCCTTCATCAGAAAGCAGGCCAGCCTCTGCGTTTTACAATTGACTTTACCCGCCCGCTACTCCTATGTTTCCTAAGCAACAACATACCCTTGCGTGCATACAGAAATAAATGAGTGATAACACAGGCGGCCGATGACGGACCATATTCAGGTAGACATGCGTCATGTAAACGAAGGTTTGCTGTCACGCCTCATGAACCGTCCCGTGAGCCAGCTGGTCTTTCCTGAACATTTGGAAGCGCCCTTTAAACACCTCGCGCGCGAACAGGCATCAGATATTCTGTCCAAATCCATTTATGGACTGATCACCATCTATCTCGCCGTTATTATTCCTATTGCTATCATCAGTGAAGATGCAGGCCTTAGCGTGTGGCGCAACACCGTGATGTGGCCTATCGCCGCCGTATTGTTCGGCATCTGGGTCTGTACTCGTATGCCGAATATGCGCCAAAAGGTGGAGTACGTTTTGGGTGCCAGCGTGTTTATTACGTTGACTGGAACCATCTACTGCTCGATTCAGCTAGGTACCTCCCCTTTCGGCCAACTGGCGTCTTTCGAAGTGATCTATATTCTGATTATCGCTTTTTCTATATTACGCTTGCCGGCTTACACCGCTCTAGCCTGCTCTTGTTCGGCGTTTTTGATTGCGCTGGGATACGCGGCCGGGCAGCAGTTGCCACTGGACTGGCTGCACATGCTGCTCTTTTTTATTGTTCCCACGGCAGTTTGCTTTGTTACCGGCTATACCTTTGAAGTCTGGGGTCGGCAAAACTTTCTCAAGAACCTGCTACTAAACCTTGAATCACGCAGACTGGAAGAGTTGCACTTACAATCAGAAAAGGAAGGCCGTAAACAGCATTGCTACAACGAATACCTTGAGCTGATTGCCGGCAACCTGTCGCCCCATGAACTGTTTACTCACACGCTCAGCTTTATGGTGAACGTGACTGACTCACAGATCGCCGCCGCATACCGAGCTACTGAACAGGGCACACTAACGCTAATGACCACATGGGGTGGTGACCCCAGCAAGGTGCGACAGGCTGCGGAGATTATCCCTGATGAGAATCTGCTGGGCGCCGCCATGAAACAAAATCGCACCCTAAAAATAAATAGTCTGCCTGAGGGCTACCTCAACATCCGCACCGGCACGGCATCATTAACGCCAGCGGAAGTCATGATTCTACCTGTCTATCATGGGCAACAAGCCATTGCAGCTATTGAGCTGGCGAAGCTACAACCTTACACCGAAGAGCAACAACAACAGGTTGAAATGATTCTCAACAGCCTGGCCTACGCCACTATCGCAGCAGACGCACGAGCCGAGTTGACGGCCGTTAAAGCACCGGTAGTACTCGCGGCCTCCTCTTAAGCCCCTTCACAATTCGTGCCTCGATGCCGGTGACAACACGGCCATATGCTTTCTCTAACGGAAGAATAAAGAGAAGAGCCTTCCCAACGGGTCTGGTGGCGAAGCAACGAAGACGATCAAGGGATAAGCAGCAAGCACGCGTAACGTCATGATCATTTTCGCGACCACTTCCGATAAAACCGCATCGCTCCCACCAAAGGGGCTCGTCACACTAAAACCTGCCAGACAGAAAATCAGTGGAGAGAAATGCCTCTCAGGCGACCAGCCATCACGCCATGCAAAGCCGCCAGCAATTGCTATACTCATCCGCACTATCGTTCTGACACACTGATGCCTTATGAAATATAACGACCTACGCGATTTTATTAGCCAGCTTGAAAAACGGGGGGAGTTGTTGCGCATCAGCGCTGAAGTCGACCCTAATCTGGAAATGACCGAGATTTGTGATCGCACCTTGCGCGCCGGAGGCCCGGCGCTGCTGTTTGAAAATCCAAAAGGATTTTCAACGCCTGTGCTTGGCAATCTATTCGGTACAGAAAAGCGTGTGGCGCTAGGCATGGGGCGCGAATCGGTTAGCGAGTTACGTGAACTCGGTGAAGTACTGGCCTTCTTAAAAGAGCCTGAGCCACCAAAAGGCATTAAAGATGCCTTCGAGAAGTTGCCAATGGTACGGCAAGTGCTGTCGATGAACCCAAAGGTCGTCTCCAATGCCGCTTGCCAACAGGTGGTGATTGAACGGGACCAGGTCAATCTGAATAACCTGCCTATTCAAACCTGCTGGCCCGGCGATGCAGCCCCTCTCGTAACATGGCCGCTTGTCGTCACAAAAGGCCCGCACAAAGAGCGGCAAAACTTGGGCATATATCGACAGCAATTAATTGGTCGAAATCGCCTCATTATGCGTTGGCTTAGTCACCGCGGCGGTGCGCTGGATTTTCTTGAGTGGCAGAAGGCGCATCCTGGCGAACCGTTTCCGGTGGCCGTAGCACTGGGCGCCGACCCAGCAACCATTCTTGGCGCGGTAACCCCCGTTCCAGACACCCTGAGCGAATACGCCTTTGCTGGCTTACTACGCGGCAGTCGTACGGAAGTAGTCAAATGCCAAACCCATGATCTACAGGTTCCTGCCAGCGCGGAGTTTGTCCTCGAGGGCTATATTTACCCCAATGACGTGGCCGACGAAGGACCATTTGGCGATCACACCGGTTATTACAATGAAGTCGAGAGTTTCCCCGTCTTCACCGTTGAACGTATCACCCACCGCCGTGACCCGATTTACCACAGTACTTACACCGGTAGGCCTCCCGACGAGCCGGCGGTACTTGGCGCGGCCATGAACGAATTATTCGTGCCGATTTTGCGCAAACAATATCCCGAGATTGTTGATTTTTATCTGCCGCCAGAGGGCTGTTCGTATCGTATCGCCGTCGTCACCATGAAGAAGCAATACCCCGGCCATGCCAAGCGGGTGATGATGGGCGTCTGGTCATTTTTGCGACAATTTATGTACACCAAGTTTGTTATCGTCTGCGATGACGACATCAATGCTCGCGACTGGAAAGATGTGATCTGGGCGATGACCACACGCATGGATCCCGCGCGCGACACCACGATGATCGAAAACACCCCCATTGATTACCTCGACTTTGCCTCACCCGTCGCCGGACTTGGGTCAAAAATGGGGCTCGATGCGACCAATAAATGGCCCGGAGAAACCGCGCGCGAATGGGGCGAACCGATTGAAATGGATGCTTCCGTTAAAGAGCGCGTCGATGCGGTATGGGACTCATTGGGCATCGATCAACATCCAGAGAGAAAATAACGACACGACGGGCCGGTTAATCTCGTACAACGTCTACTTAACAACAAATTGCGTACCGAAGCAGTATGCAAAAAAAGGAACTGACGATGAAATGGAACAACGAAAACGTCCCTGATCAAACCGGCCGCGTTGCCGTCATTACTGGCGCCAATAGCGGCATCGGACTAGAAGCCGCTCGCCAGCTCGCCGGCAAAGGCGCCCACGTCGTTCTAGCCTGTCGCAACGAAGCCAAGGCCAACGCGGCCATGGACGACATTCGCACGACCTTTCCTGACGCGCAGCTTAGCTTTCACCCGCTCAACTTAGCCAGCCAGAAGCATGTTCGTATGAGCGCCACAGCGCTTAAAAAGCTTCACCCACGCATTGACCTGCTCATCAACAACGCTGGCGTAATGTGGCTAGAAGAAGGCCTAACCGAGGATGGCTATGATCGTCAGTTCGGCACCAATCATCTCGGCCACTTTACGTTCACCCTGCTGCTGCGCGACTGTTTTGCCAATGTCGACGGTGCTCGTGTCGTCACTGTCAGCAGCCTTGCCCATCGCGGCGGCAAAATTCACTTTGAGAACCCCACCCTCGCCTCGGAGTACGGCCGCCATAAGGCCTACTGCCAATCGAAGCTTGCCAACCTGATGTTCGCCATTGAGCTAAACCGCCAGCTACAAGCGGAAGGCAACAAAGCAATCTCGGTGGCCTGCCACCCCGGCGGATCAAACACCAACCTCGCCGGGCCCGGTATCTCCAGCAAGCTACCGTTCGGACTTGGCTCAGCGTTCGACGCCCTTTGGGGTCTGTTCACTCAAAGCGCAGCAAAAGGCGCCCTGCCTACCCTGTTTGCCGCAACCGCCGAGAATGTCGCTGGCGGCGACTACTACGGCCCAGACGGCCCATTTGAAGCCATCGGCTACCCCAAAAAGGCGCGCGCTCGTCACTACGCCCGCGACGCCGCGCTGGGCAAAAAACTCTGGGAGTTATCTGAACGGCTCACCGGCGCGAGCTGGTCGCCGCGCTAGCAAGGAGCACCCGCTTTTGGGCATGGTTCCATTTTTATTATTTATGTACTATCGTGCCAATATCGGTGAGACTCAATGATACCGGCTCATAAATAGCAGCGCACGAATGAAAAGCATGCCCAAATGGAAGTACCCCGTATGGACGCACCCAGAATAAACCGACGCGCATTACTCAAACTCGCCAGCCTCACTGCCGGCACCACCCTGCTGCCAATGAAATTGTTGGCCGCCGCACAAACTTATCGCTGGCAGAACTGGGCCGGCAATCAAACCGCCCAACCCAGCGCCATGCATTACCCACAAAACGTCGAGCAAATTCGCGCGCTATTAGCCAGCAGCAACGGACCGATACGTTGCTTTGGTGGCAGCCACTCCTTCAGCCCCTTAGTACCAACAGACGGCACGCTGATTTCACTGGAAGCCATGAACGGCCTGCTCCAACACGATTCCGATAAAAGCACCGCGACTTTTGCTGCCGGCACGCGCCTCGGCAATGCCAGTGCCGCCGCTTGGGATGCAGGGCTTAGTTTCAGCAATGAACCAGACATTAACCTGCAGTCTTTAGCTGGCGCTATCTCAACCTCCACGCACGGCACGGGGCTGACCTTGCCGTCGCAGTCTGCACAGATAAAATCACTACGCCTCATTAGTGCTGACGGGCAACTCCATGATCTCTCTAGCCGCGATGGCGATCTTTTTCGCGCCGCTATCTGTTCACTCGGCTGTCTAGGCGTAATCAGCGATATCACTTTCCAGCAACAACCGCGCTATTACCTCCGAGAAGTAACGCGGGTCATGGACTTAGACAAAGCCCTTGCCGTGGTTGAGCAAGAAAAAGATAGCGTCCGCGGTATCGAGCTATTCGCCTTTCCACATGGCAACACCGCCATCATAAAAACCTTTGAGGAAACCTCATCAACGGAAGAAATCTTACCGCCAGACGACAGCAATGATTTGCTCGAAATGGTCTGCGAAGTAAGCATGCGCGCCAGTTGGCTCACGCCAACCATTCAGCGATTACTGGGTAAATTTATTGAAGACGGCTTCAAGCAGGGGCCTGCGTGGAAAGTGTACGGAAATGTACGCACTGTGCGATTTAATGAAATGGAATATTGCGTTCCGGCCGAAGATGGCATCGCCACATTGAAACAAGTTTGCGCGACCATTCGCGACAATAATATTAACGTCATGTTCCCAATCGAGTTCCGTTACGTCCGCGCCGACAACAGCATGATCGGTATGTTTGGCCAGCGAGATGGCGCCACAATTTCTGTTCACCAGTACGTTAAGCAAGACGCGACACCGCTATTTAACGCGGTTGAGCCGCTGCTTCAAAAAGCAGGCGGGCGGCCTCACTGGGGAAAAATTCACACTATGAGCGCAGACCAATTAAAACAGGCCTACCCTGAGCTCAAAAGATTTAACGAAATTCGCGCAATGCTAGACCCACAGGGGCGATTCTTGAACGCCCACATGCGCACGATACTCGGCGAGCCCTCTCTCGATAAGGTAGGGCAGGAGAAATAAAATGAAACGACGCCATTTTCTCGTCGCCAGTGCCGGCGCCGTTGCGGCAGCCGCATGGCTTCGCCCAGGCGATCAAGGCAAGCCGCACGCCCCTTACTTCAACCATCTAAGCCAACTGCTGCGAACACACCACATTTCACACCCAGCCTTACTCATAGATCAGCAACGCTTAATCCGCAATTGTGAAAAGCTACGGCAACGAATTCCCGCCAATAAACACTACCGCATCGTGGCCAAATCCCTACCCTCTCTCGACCTTATTCGCACCGTGATGAAACACACTGGCAGCAACAAAGTCATGGCGTTTCATCAACCTTTTATAAACGCTATGGTAGCGGCGATGCCCGATTGCGATATTTTGCTGGGCAAACCAATGCCCGTCGACGCAGCAGAAAACTTCTATCGCCAACTACCGCCGGACAGCCCATTTAAGCCTACGGAAAAACTGCAATGGCTGGTCGATGACCTGCCGCGCCTAGAACAATACTTGGCCCTCGCACAACGTCTTAACGAACGCTTACAAATAAATTTGGAGCTCGATGTTGGCCTACATCGCGGAGGATTAGCTGCTCCTGAGTTACTCGATCCCTGCTTGATGCTAATCGGCCAGCATTCCCAACATCTGTCGTTTTCTGGTTTTATGGGGTACGACGCACATGTGGGCAAACTTCCCGAACTGATCGAAACGCCTGCCGCTAGCTTGGAAAAATCGCAAATGATTTATGCCAACTTTATTGAGCGATTACAGAGCCATTTTCCCGCGCTCTATCATTCAGGCCTTACCTTCAATGGTGCGGGCAGCCCAACCATATTTCTGCATGACCAGCACTCGCCCATGAATGAGCTATCTGCCGGCTCGTGCTTATTAAAACCGACTGACTTTGATCTCGCCGCGCTGGCAGATTTTGAGCCTGCCGCCTTTATTGCCAGTCCAGTAATCAAGTCATTCGACGGCCTTGATATCCCCGGCCCGCTGCCGCTAGGTGATGTCTGGAGCAGCTGGGATGTCAACAGACGCCACACTGTTTTCATCTACGGTGGTAACTGGCTCGCAAAACCAGAATCCCCTATAGGGCTTCAAGGGAACTCCTTGTACGGCACCAGCTCAAACCAAATGATGCTAAATGGTTCTCCCTCTCAGCAGCTCAGCACTGATGACTATGTGTTTCTGCGCCCAACACAGAGTGAGTCTGTTCTATTGCAGTTCGGCGACCTGATCGCCATCAATGCCAATAATTCTCTCAGCTGGTGGGCGCCGCTGGAGCAAGGACATGGACACTGATCGCTGGCCGTTATTTCATTTCTTCCCCACGCTGAGAGAAACACTCGGCCCAGTCAACTTATGCCACCTGCCCAGCCCCGTACTCTCTGTCGACACCTTCTCTGACAATGCCTGGATAAAACGCGACGACCAAAATGCCGACGAATGCGGCGGCAATCGCATGCGTCAACTGGAGTTTATGCTCGCCGATATCAGGCGCCTAAACGCTCGTCACGTTGTTCTGCTTTGCGCCAGTGAAAGTCACGCAGCCGTGACTACTGCGGCTATTTGCCAACGAGAAAACCTGCGTTGCGACGTCATCACTTTTGATGTCAACGCACAGCAGTGCACCACTGAAGCACAACACACGCGCTCACAGCTAGAACATTACGGGGCAAAAGTGAGCGCGCAAAAATCGCTTTATCTCGCGCTCGCGCAATGGCTACTGCACCCGTTACGACTATGTAAAGGCAGCTACTTCTTGCACGCTGGCAGCGTTCAACCGGCTGCTGTTTACGCCCACATAAACGCTGCTATCGAACTGGCGATGCAGGTAGATCGCGGCGAATGCCCGATGCCCAAACATCTGGTTGTCGCTGCCGGTTCCGGTGCAACGGTTGCCGGCCTATCACTCGGAGCATCGTTAGCCCTGCCAGGCTGCACGGTTCACGCTGTGCAAGTTGCGCCTGCAACGCTGGGGCCTCTCGACTTATGCAACGCCATGGCAGTACATCGACTTCGACAAAGAATGTGGAATGAGCTGATTGAGCACGCGCCGGCGCTACAGCCAGAGCCAGATGACAATCTCGTCTGGCATAGCAATTATTTTGGCGACGGCTGTGGTGGTGGGTATGGCGTTGCCACCCTGAAGTCACGCCTAGCAAAAGAACGGGCAGGACGAATTGGGCTAGCGCTCAACGCCACCTGTACGGGAAAAGCCTTCGCGGCATTTTGTGATTTGTTAACGCAGAGCGACGAGCCAACATTGTTTTGGAGTACCGCCCATCACGGTCATGACGAACAGCACCAAGCGGAGGGTGTAGGCATTGCACCAACCCCCTCCGGCAAACCTCAAGATTCTTTCATCGCGGACAGCGCTTCGGTGATCTTATCGGCATACAAATCAACGATATAGGGCACCGTGTTGCTGTTGTAATTAATCAATGAATTTCGAATAAATTGGTATTTTGCGTAGACCCCACGCACTTCTAGGTCTTTAGGGCGGCTTTTGAGCAACATAGCAAATTGTGCATCGGCTTCTGCCACCATCACCTCAATATCCAAAATCTCAGACGAGCCCGCCGTCATCCCCATAACAGACTCGGCCCGCCATACATATTCGTTGGCGATACGTTCCATTTGAATCGCGAGTGCAACGGGGCTGGGTGGCTTAGGCAGATCATCTTGTAATAACGCCACGATCGCACGGCGGCCTGAGCGCAAATCATCCGAAGTATAGGGCGTCCGAAACATCGATGGCTCCGCTAACGCTTCTTCATGCACCGAGCTTAACGTCTGCCAAGCTTCGGCCATCGCACTTTGCCGAGCAGGATCTGCATCACTAACACCTTCGAGCGCGGCATTCGCGGCATCAAGAATATCGCGGCAACGATCCACGCGGTCGGCCTTTGCCGTTTCCGAGGTTGTCATAAAGCCGCAGCGTTCCAATCTATAAATATCGAGCAAAAAGGCATCGTAAGGGCTGGCCGCAAACAAGCTCGATGAGAACAGCAATGGTAACGTGGCCAAAGACCAAAAGGTTAAACGACGCATAAGGTATTTCTCCACAAATAAAACGCCAGCCTCTGAAGCAGGCCGCTAATGACCAACAGTAAGGCGGGGCCGCCCCGCGGCATAGACGAATTTAGCGCTGTTTTACAAGCAATAGACAAGCGGCCAAGACTAGCCGGTCAACGGTATACAAGATGTGCACTAGCACGCAGCGCGCGTACACCTGTACTGCTATAGCCCGCCCATCCGCTCCGAACGCAGCGGCGCTATAGGTAGTAATCTTTCTCCAACAGCTCAAGCTCCTCAGGGCTGCTTACTGTCAGTTTCTGATCACGCAGCAAACCGTCGCTCAAAGCATATACCCAGCCGTGGACATGCAAAGTCTGACCGCGGCGCCATGCTTCCTGCACAACAGTAGAGTGGACGACATTGATCACTTGGCGCTGCACATTGAGCTCGCAGAGACGATTAACGCGCTCATTGGTCGGCAAGCTATCAACCTCATCGCGATGACGGAGATAAATCTCGCGTACGTTACGCAGCCAGTTGTCGATCAGACCCAACGGCTTATCTTCCATCGCCGCTTTCACGCCGCCACAGCCGTAATGGCCGACCACCATCACGTGCTTCACCTTCAAGACATCAACGGCGTACTGCAGCACCGACAATAAGTTCAAATCAGTGTGGTTTACCTGATTCGCCACGTTACGATGTACAAATAACTCGCCAGGCATCAATCCAACAATTTCATTCGCAGGCACGCGGCTATCGGCGCAACCAATCCAAAGATATTCAGGGTTTTGCTGACGAACCAGTTCCGTAAAAAAGCCAGGATGATCTAGCTCAATCTTCTCGGCCCATTCAGTATTTTTCTTGAACAAATGAGACAGGGACTTCATGTAATCCTCGTAACTAATGCTGGCCTAATAACTAACCCAAGTGCGGCTCCAAATACAGAACACTCGAAGGCGACGCGCTCCCGCACCGACGTGATCCCTAAAGTAGCAGAACCGTGTTGCAGAACAAAGCTGAGAACGGACCCTAATGCGCCCTCACGACAGCATTAGCTTACCCAAAAACGGACACGACCATCACCGACAAAGCCCGCTCAGCAATGAGCGGGCTTTGTCGGTGATGGTGCTTATTACTTATGCTTCGCTCTTAAAACCTGAGTCGCTTCGCTCCGCCCCTGAAAGATCCATTGCGCCTCATTAGGGGGCCGGCTCAGGCGCCGGCGGGAAGAGCTGCTGTATTAGCGCAAGCAAGCCATCAAGCTGTGCCGTCGCGCTTGGGTTGGCATTCGGATAGCTACGCTGAGTGTCATTGACTAGGCTCAGCATCAATCCATCGTCCGCATTACCCAAATGCGCGGTTGAAACAAGGGTATTGTTGGCGTACACGTAACCGGCAACCCCTTTCAAATCGATGGTCATCGCGTTGCTCGTGCTGTTGACCTGACTCACATCAATCGTGCCGTCGGCATTCAAGCCGAAGGTATACAGCTTTTGTGGCGCATCCCGTATGTCCATTGTGCCGCTGCCACTAATCACCGCGTCCGCAATATCCGCAGTCACCGCGTCCCAATCCACTTCTGGCGTCGGTGTCGTCGTATCAATGGCACTCACAATATAATCCGAGAGCACATCAATCAGTGGCTGCAAGCCCGACACCTGTCCATCCATAATCGTCCGAATTTCCGGCAAACCAAGATTAACGGCTCTGCTTGCGGTGTGCAGCGTGCTAACGTCGTCGAGTTCCAGCAGGAACATATCAGTTCCAGACAAGGACGACAGTGTTTCACCCGCTGGATTGGTACGCGACATTGTTTCAACGTCCAATATCATTATCGGCGTTGTTTCACCTTGCGTAATGGTACGACGATTAAATATGAAACCGCTGTCGAGATTGCTAATGCTATAAGTGCCAATCGCCGCATTCGAGCTAGCAATAGACATGCTGCCGCTTAAACGTGCATCAATAAAGATATCCGCGACGAGCTCATCGAGCGCCGCATTCAGTTGAGTTTCATTGGCGTAATTCAGCGCCGAGAAACCTTCGAACGTCGACAAATCATTATTCGACAGATTGATATCCACATAGATATCCATCGTTGTGGTTGCCGTCGCATTGGTAATCGTGCCAACAAAATGCAGACTGATGCCATCGCTGTTGTCGTAAGATCCGAATGGTTTAGTGCCACCCAACAAATAACGAATATCCGGTGTCGATGGAATCTCAACGCTCACGGTTTGACCCGCGAAGGTGCCCGACACAGTGAACTTACAGGTTGAGGAAAACGAGCTACAGGAAGAAATCGACGTATTGAAATCGGACTCCACCGTACACGAGGTGCTGTTACGCAAACTGGGCACGCAGACCGATGCTTTAAAGCCCCCGCCAATGACATCCATTAACGCGTTCACCATACCTTCGGTATTGTTGCGTGCAGTTTCGTCCGTATACAACCAGCCAACGCTACGGTTGACCGGGTCAAGCCCTGCAGCACCGGCTTCAGACAAACCATAGTAGTAATCGAATTCATCCAACGGCGCTAACGCCCGTGCAAAGTCTGCGGCGTTGTAGCCGGTTCCTTCGCCCATCGCCGTTAACAAACGCTCGCCCCAACGTGTTTGCAATGTTGGCAGCGACGCGATTAATGCATCCAGCGCTCCGCCGACATTCACCGCATTCGCAACAGCTGTGGCGCTACTAACAATCGTATCGAAGCCAACATAGTTCACCGTGTCGGTATCGAGTTCCAAACCGAGTTCGGTCAAATCAATCGCGCCAGTTTGCAACAGCATTTGCCCGCCGAGCACAGAAAACATTTGTGCGACGCCGCGTGTCACCGTTTCTAGCTCCATCACTTCAGATGCCGAAAGTTGCTGCAACGCTGCCGCGAAAAGCGCGTGTCGCACAAGCGGCATATCCGATGCCACGGCCACTGACACTTCCCCCGCATCGGTAATATCAATCGCACGGGTGTGGGCGAAGTTCTCGTCCAGTCCGAATAGATCAGCAACCCGACGATTCGCCAACACAATAACGTCATCGTTAACGCCGCGCGGCATATCACTAATCCATTGCGCGGCCATATTGGTTAACGGCGTCACCGCGATCGGTCCGGCGAACTGGCTGCCGCGCACGATCGTGTCGAGAGTAAGATCAACCGCCGGTACAGCGTCTTCACCAAACGCTGCTGCACCGCAACCTAACGGCGCATCACACAACATCGTTGAGCTCACCGTTGTCGTGACACGGATACGAACCGGTGCCGATTGGGTTGGCAAATCAAAACCGTAACGACCATCTGCATTCGTAGTGGTCGTGCCAAGCGTTACCCAACTGCCGGCGCTGTAGACGCTGGCTTCAACCGCCGCACCACTCAAGATACCTTTCATCACGCGACCGACAACTGCCTGTTCTGCCGTCACCGTAATGGTGAAACTCTGCGTGACGCTTTCACTACCGTCGGACACTTGCACGGTGACATCTTCTGATTGATCCGCTGGCATCCATTGAATAACACCGGTGCTCGAATCAATCGTCATGCCCGCTGGAGACTCGGTCAGACTGTAAGTCAGGCTGGCCGTATCGACATCCTCGGCCTCAACGTCGTACTGATAAGCGACACCTTCATCTGCACTGGTCACTGCACTAGACGTAATAGACGGCGCATCGTTCACCGCAGTCACGGTCACGTTAACGGTGATGTCATCGGTCGCCGCACCATCGCTTACGCGCACCACAAAACTATCGACGCCGGCGTAATCATCAGTCGGTGTATAACCGATCACGTTGCTATTCGCTGCACCCGCTGTAACGGTTGCCGCACCATTGCTCGCAACGGTTTGAATACTCCAGTTCAACGGATCGTTTTCGCTGTCTGTTGCATTAAGCGTTAATGCAAAGGCGATGGGCGTACCGTCTTCAGACATAGTGACAGCAACGCTATTGCCTTCACTAATCTCAGGCGTGTTGTTCACCGGCGCCACACTAATAACAAAGTTTTGCGTGGCGCTAAGATCACCATCGCTCACTTGAATGCCAACACCGGCATCCCAAGCAACACTGCCGCCTTCACTTGGCGTCCACGTTAGCACGCCGCTGTTTGCATCGATCGCCATACCTGCCGGGCCGGTTACTAAGCTCCACGTTAAGGTCGGAGAATCAGTGTCGCTAGCGACAGCGTTGTACTGATACAGCGAACCTTCACTCGCAGACAGACCGGCTGAAGAGGTGATCTGCGGCGCATCATTGACCGCCGACACGGTGACACTAACTGTAATGTCATCGAATTTATCGCCATCACTAACGCGCACCACAAAACTATCGCCACCGTTATAACCGGCGTCAGGTGTATAGCTAATCGCTTTGCTGTTACCTGCACCCGAAGCAGTCGCGATGCCATTTGTTGCAGCACTTTGAATGCTCCACGTAAGCGAGGCGCTGTCCACATCCGTAGCGTTTAAGGTCAACGCGAATGGCGTTGGCGAACCATTTTCGGACATCGTCACAGAAGCGCTATCGCCTTGCGTGATCACCGGCGCATCGTTCACCGCCGTCACCGCAATGACCCAGCTTTGTGTTGCAGGCGATACGCCATTTTCGCCGCCGTCGGCAACGGTCACCGTTACGCTTGCGCTGCTGTCACCATTTTGCGGTGTCCAGGTAATTAAACCGGTAGACGAAATAGTCATACTCGCCGGCGCACCTGCGTTCAACGCAAACGTTAACTGCGTGCCGTCATTCGCGTCATCGGGATCATTCACGGCAAGCTGATAGCTGTAAGTGCTGCCCTCTGTCGCAGTGGTCGGAGCGGACGAGGTAATCTGCGGTGCGTCATTCACTGCACTGGTCGTAATCGTCCAGCTTTGCGTTGCGGCTGCAGCGCCATCTTCGCCGCCATCGGCAACAGACACACTAATATCGGCATCTGCGTCGCCGTTTTCAGGCGTCCACGTAATAAGGCCCGTCGCAGAAATGCTCATACTCGCCGGCGACTGATTTAGCGTGAACGTTAAATCGCTGCCATTGTTCGCATCGTCATCATCGGAAACAACCAATTGATAGCTGTACGCCACGCCTTCTGTCGCAGCGGTTGGCGCTAGCGAAGAAATACTCGGCGCATCATTCACTGGCGTCACAGAAATCGTAAAGCTCTGAGTGTCCGACGCCATGCCATCGGTCACTTCCATCACCACATCAGTAGACCAAGGCGCCACGCCATTTTCGCTCGGCGTCCACTGCACTAAACCTGCCGCCGAAATCGTCATGCCCGTTGGCGAATTGGTTAGGCTCCACGTTGCAGCAGGACCATCGATGTCAGTCACTGTTGCGCTGTATTGATACAGAACGTCTTCGGTTGCGGTCGTCAGTGCGGCTGAGGTAATCGTTGGCGCATCATTTTCGGCATCAACGGTGACCACGACGGTGACCGTATCCTGCAGCTCACCATCGCTAACCCGTACATCAAATTGATCCGTGCCACTAAAGTTTTCTGACGGCGTATAGCCAATAACTTTACTGCCACCGGTTCCCGTTGCTGACGCAACACCGTTACTCGCTGCGGCGGAAATACTCCACGTTAATGTCGCGCTATCCACATCGATTGCATTGAGCGTTAACGCGAAAGCGTTTGGCGTGCCATCTTCTGACATCGATACAGCAACTGGGCTGGCTTGCGTAATGTCTGGCGCGTCGTTAACCGGCGTCACTGTAATCGTCCAACTTTGCGCCGCAGCCGCTGCGCCGTTCTCGCCGCCGTCGGCCGCTTGAACAGAAACGTTTGCACTGGTGACGCCGTTCGGCGGAGTCCACGCAATTAAACCGGTAGACGAAATCGTCATACCTGCTGGCGAGCCAGCACCCAAAGTGAAGCTAATGTCGGTGCCGTTATTGCTGTCATCCGGATCGTTTACCACAACTTGATAACTGTACGCGTCACCTTCCGTTGCCGTGGTTGGCGCTACCGAAGTAATCGTCGGCGCATCGTTCACGT
>TARA_R110002073_G_scaffold319700_1_pt1 | contig 40681 bp, 42 predicted proteins | sample TARA_R110002073 | Tara Oceans TARA_R110002073 (sample SAMEA4397174) | marine metagenome | biome: Polar Biome; feature: [DCM] deep chlorophyll maximum layer (ENVO:01000326); material: water (ENVO:00002006), including particulate matter (ENVO:01000060) such as... | depth 40 m
CCCGGTCTCCCGCTCAAAAACCTTATTTTAATCGATGAGGTTTTTTTATAGAATATTCTATCTTAAAAAGTTAAGATTAGTATTTGTGTCTATTTCATAGGGTTCTTTACCAAACACAAAAACCCTTGCCGATAAAGGACCTTTTAAAACAATCTCTTCATTTGTAACTTTTAAAAAACTACCTTCTCTTAAACCAATTACAGGTTGTGTATTGAATTTATGAAATTCTTGTATTCTAGTTTCCCTAGTTTCACCCATGTGTGTACTTGATGGATCTGCATCTAAATAATGTGGATTAATATTAAAAGGTACAAAACCTAATGTTTTAAAACTTGGAGGATATACAATTGGCATATCGTTGGTTGTACACATGGTTAAGCCGCAAATATTACTTCCCGCACTGGTTCCTAGATATGGTGTGCCATTTAAGACCACTTTTTGGAGTGTGCTTATTAAATCATTTTTATATAGCTGATTAACCAATACAAACGTATTGCCACCTCCAACAAAAATACCCTTAGCATTATTCAATGCATCCTTTGGATTCGCAAACTCGTGTAAACCTCTTACAGTTTTGTTTATTTTGTTAAAAGCATCTTGGGTTTTTTTTGTATAATCTTTATGACTTATGCCGCCAGGTCTGGCATAGGGAATAAAAAGTATTTCAGTAGTACCCTTAAATAGTTCTTCTAAATCAGGTAATAAATAGTCTAAAAAACCACTTCCATGAACTGTAGAAGTGCTAGCAATAAAAATTTCTTTCATTTGATTAAATATTGTTGTAAATTTATGTAAATACTTTTTTTAACAAAAGTTTAAAAGCTATTTACATTTAATTAAGATAAGTAATCACTTACTTTATGCTATGAAAACTAATTTGACCATTTTACTATTTATATGCTTAACAAGCACGATTACTTTTTCTCAAGTTACAAACCGTACTGAAATTAAAGGAACTATTGTTGTTGATAGAAACGATAAAGAAGGTGTGACTGTATTTAACAGCTCATCAGGTGAAGGAACCATTACCGATAATGATGGAAAGTTTAGCATTGAGGTTGCTTTAAACGATCGCATTGAGTTTTCTGCATTACAGTTTGAAGATTTTACAGTTACAATAACAAAGCAAATGATTGATGTTAAAGAGATTACTGTGTTTTTGATAGAGCAAATCAATAAATTAGATGAGGTGCTTATTTTACCATATAATTTAACTGGGGACTTATCTTTTGATGCGAGTAATATTGAATTAATGAACCCTAATTTGGATGCACTGTATTTTGGATTGGGAAGTGTTGAAAAATTCGAGTTTACAGCTGACCATATTTCTGAAATTGAAAATATAGCCATAAATGAAACTAGATTGGTAAACGGTATTGATGTTGTAAATGTTTTTGGAAAATTATTAATCCCAATTTTTAAATCCAATAAAGCCAAAACAGAAGCTCCAACCTTTAAAAAGAGAGGCATTCTAGAAGTATATTCAAAAGAATATTTATCCAATGTACTAAGCATTAAAGATGAAGATGTTGTAAAGTTTATTTATTATGTCGAAGAGAATAACTTTGACCGTTCTTTATTAGACACAAGAAAGGAATTAGAATTTATATCCTATATTAAACAACAAGAAAAAAAGTTTATCAAAATTAAAAATGATAAAAACTAAAGTATTTTTTTTAGTTGTTTTCTCTTTTATTTTCTCCTCAATTTATTCGCAAACAGTTGAAATAGACGGCATCATTGCTGGAAATGCTGATGTCGAAAATATTCATGTAATAAATAAAACATCCAATAAATTTACTACTACAAATATGTTAGGCGCATTTACCATTCCGGTAAAATTGTCAGATACTTTAGTATTTTCTTCAATACAATATAATTTAAAATCGGTTTTAGTGACATTTAAAATTATTACTGAAAAAGAAATGATTGTTTTTTTAGAACAGAAAGTCAATAAGTTAGGCGAAGTTGTTGTAGGCAAAATACTCACAGGCAGTTTAGACTCGGACATTAAAAACTCCGACGCAGAGCGACCTATAGATTTTTATGATGTTGGCATACCTGGTTATACAGGAAAAACGAAAACCCAAAGCGAACGTAGGTTATACGAAGCTGATGCTGGTAAATATGTTACTATTAGTTTGGGAGTTAGTTTAAACTTAAATAAAATCTTAAACAAAGTTACAGGAAGAACAAAAAAACTCAAGGAACGGGTTAGAAAAGAACATAACGAGGTTCTTTTAGATAAAATAAAAGCAAATTTGGCAGAAGATTTTTTCATCACTTATCCCTTAGATGAATCACTACGAACAGACTTTTTCTATTTTTGCTCCGAAGATGAAAATTTTGAAAAACGTTGTAAAAACAAAAGCAATATTGAGGTTTTTGAATTTTTGGCAAAAAAAATGACTGCCTATAAAAACAATTTAAAATCAAAGGATAATTAATTTTATTATGGAACACTTTTTGAGAAGTAAACACTAGCAAATGATAACACAAAATAAGTACATTTGTTAAAAGCATTTAAAAAGAAAATAGCGATGAAAATAAATAGAGTATTGGTTTTTTTAATAGCAATACCTTTAATGTCGTTTACCATAGCGCATAAGTACTATGTGAGCGTCACTGAGGTCGAGTATGTTAAAGAACAACAATCGGTACAAATAATTATGAGAATCTTTATTGATGATTTTGAAAAAATGCTGCGAGAAAGATACAATCAAAACATCACCCTAAATAATGGAAAAGATGAAACTCAAATAAATACTTATGTTCAAAAGTATTTAAACAATAAACTTCAAATATCGATTAACGATACAAAGAAACAATTCGAATTTATAGGAAAAGAATACGATGACGATATCCTATTTTGCTATCTAGAAATAACAGATGTTTTAGAGGTAAACACTTTCGAAATCGTTAACCAAGTACTCTTCGATATTTTTGATGACCAACAAAATTTAGTAAAGACAAAAATCAATTCTAAGCGTAAGAGTTTTATGCTCATCCCTCAAAATGATAAAGGAGTGTTAAACTTTAATTAGAGTACTAAAAACTATTCAAAATTTGTTAAATTCAGCAACTAAAATTTTAAACAACCATAGTAATTTTTACCTACAACTAGACTTAAACCAATAATTTTCAATTTTTTAAACAATTAAATAGTCACTAATGAAAAAATTTAAGTATTTCCTGCTTTCAGCTTTATTTGTATCGGTAGGCGTTTTTGCCCAAGAGCAAGAAAAACCTGATCGTAAACCAGGTCATGTAAACATTAATAAATTTAGACAATTGTATGATGAGTTTGCTACACCTAATATGTTTAGAACAGGATCTGGAGCTCCGGGATCTGCATATTATCAGCAACAAGCTGATTATAAAATGGATATAGAATTAAATGATGATAAAGCAATATTGTCAGGTTTCGAAACTATTACTTACACAAATAATTCACCAGATCAATTAAAGTTTTTATGGGTGCAATTAGATCAAAATATGAGAGCTAAAGATTCAAAAACCCCTTTAATTGAAAGCAGTGGTACTCAAAAATTACAACCAGCATCAAGTTTTTCCAAAAGTTATATGGAAGAAACTTTCGATGGAGGTTTCAATATTCAACAAGTTAGCGATGTTAGTGGTAAACCTTTACCACACATGATAAATGGCACAATGATGCGTGTTGAATTGCCTAAACCAATGAAAACTGGAGATAAATTTTCTTTTCAAATTAAGTGGTGGTACAACATAAATAATCACGTAAAAGATGGAGGCCGTTCAGGATTTGAATACTTTCCAGACACAGACAATAGAATTTATGTAATGGCACAATTCTACCCTAGAATGGCTGTATATAACGATGTAGAGGGATGGCAAAATTCACAGTTCTTTGGGCGTGATGAATTTGCATTGCCATTTGGTAACTTTGAAGTAAATATAACTGTTCCTGCAGATCACGTATTAGATGGTACTGGACGTTTAATGAATAGAAGCGAAGTGTTTAGCAAAGATATGATGAAACGTTTCGAAAAAGCTAAAAAGTCGTTTGATGAACCAGTAGAAATTGTGACTCAAAAAGAAGCTGAAGCAGCTGCAAAGAAAAAAAGCAAGCTGAAAAAAACTTGGAAATTATATGCTGAAAACGTACGTGATTTTGGATGGACTTCTTCTCGTATGCATATTTGGGACATGATGGCTGTAAAAATTGGAAATAAAAATGTAATGGCTGTATCACTTTATCCACCAGAAGCTAATCCACTTTGGGGAGATTGGTCTACAAAAACTGTGGCAAGTACGTTAATTTCTTATTCAAGAATGACATTTGATTATCCATACCATAAAGCAATTTCAGTAAGTGCACCAATGGGAATGGAGTACCCAATGATTTGTTATAATTTTGGTCGTCCTGATGCAGATGGAAATATTTCTAAAAGAGTAAGATATGGTATGCAAGGGGTAATTATTCACGAAGTTGGGCATAACTTTTTCCCTATGATTGTAAATAGCGATGAGCGCCAATGGACATGGATGGATGAAGGGTTAAATACCTTTGTACAGTATGTTGCCGAACGTGATTTTGCTAAACTGTATCCAGACGCATTAGCCGAAGGTGATACAGATTTTCCTGCAAGACGAGGTCCTGCTCATAAAATTGTACCATATATGAGTGCAGATCAGGATTATTTGGCTCCTATTATGAGTAAAGGATTAAACACTTATCAGTTTGGTAATAATGCTTATGCTAAACCAGCTACAGGGTTAAATATGTTACGTGAGACTATTATGGGTCGTGAGTTATTTGATTATGCTTTTAAAGAATATGCTAATCGTTGGAAATTTAAGCATCCAACCCCTGAAGATTTCTTTAGAACAATGGAAGATGCATCAGCAATGGATCTAGATTGGTTTTGGAGAGGATGGTTCTATACAACTGATTATACCGATATTGGTATAAAAGAAGTAAAGAAAATGTATGTTACCGATGCGCCTAAGAATATTGTTGAAAATATTGCAAGTAGAAATGGGATGAAGGTTGAAGATTTGCCACCATTGGTATATATGGTAGAAGAAGGTAGCGAGGAATTTACTGAAGCTTTAAAAAACAAGTCAACCTTAGAGAATGCACCAACTTTAAACGAGTACTTAATGGATAATTTTACTGCCCAAGAGCGTAAAAACATTAAATCCCCTAAGTACATTTATAACGTGACATTCAACAAACCAGGAGGTTTGGTGATGCCAATTATTGTTGAGTACCAATATGCCGATGGAACTTTAAAACGTGAAACTTACCCTGCTGAAATATGGAGACATAACGATAATGAGGTAAGTAAATCTATTGCATCTGAAAAAGAAATAGTATCCATTAAAGTAGATCCAGATTTGGAAACTGCAGATATTGATACAACTAACAATTCTTGGCCAAAAGAGGTTAAACAAAGTATGTTTGATAAATTTAAGAGCAAGAACTAAAAATAATTCATAATAAAATATTAAAACCGACTTTTTTAAGTCGGTTTTTTTATACTTACTCATTATATTTGTAACATGTTACAGCAAGCAACTTTTTTATTTATAAGTGGTGCCGAAATTGCATTTATCCTATTTATAGTGGTGATGGTGTTTGGTGCCGATAAAATTCCTGAAATCGCTCGAGGCCTTGGTAAAGGTATGCGAACTCTTAAAGATGCTACCAACGATATTAAGCACGAAATAGCCAAAAGTGCCGACAAACATGGTATTGATACTGATGTTGCTAGCAGTATTAACGAGGAGATTTCTAAAGTTAAAGATGAAATAGATGACTTTACAGGCTCTGTAAAACGTAAATTATAATTCTTATAATTTTCTTGAAATAGTCAATCCATCTCGAATAGGAAGTAAAACTGTTTCAATTCGCGAATCTTCCTTTAATAATTTATTATATTCAATTAGAGCTGGTGTTGAGGTATCTTCTTTTTTAAATTTGGTTTCTAAAACTTTACCACTCCACAACACATTATCAGATAATATGATTCCTCCGGAATTTAATTTATCAATAATAGCTTTAAAATAATTGGTATAGTTTTCTTTATCGGCATCAATAAACACCAAATCAAAAGTTTGATCCAATTTTGGAATGATATCTAAAGCATTCCCTAAATGTTGAATTATTTGTTCTCCATAACCTGATTTATCAAAATATTTTCGTTGAAAACCAAACAATTCTTCATTAATATCTATAGTGTGTAATTCTCCAGACTCTTGCATGCCTTCAGCTAAGCAAATAGCAGAATAGCCTGTATAAGTTCCAATTTCTAAGATTTTTTTTGGATTAACTAGCTTTGAAATCATACTTAAAACACGACCTTGATAATGACCACTCAACATACGCGGTTGCAGTATTTTTTGATAGGTTTCTCGAGTAAGTTGTTGTAGTAATTCTGGTTCGTCCTCAGAATGTTTTACAACATATTTATCTATATTTTCGGGTAAAAAATTCATTTTTTTTGTCTGTTCGAGCCTTTCGACTGTCGCTCAAGACAAGCTAAAATCGAGACCTATTTAAAATGTTCACTATAAAAAAGACCTCACAGGTTTTAAAATCTGTGAGATCTATATTAAGTATTTAATATCCTTTTAACCAATTCTTTTTTAGCCTTTTCATCATCACCACATAACCATTGTATGACGTTGTCTTCCCAAATGGCATCACGTTCGGTTTCATTTATAATGTTTTGCTCTATTGCCAAATCTAAAATTTTTCCAGGATAAGAACTTTGTTTTTCACTTTCCATTTCACCAAGCGGATAAGGGTCGTCCAATCCCATAAGCACTTGCTTTGAGCCTTGATTTTTAATCAATAACTGTAATCCACCAGTATCATGTACTAAAGTGTCAAAAAAGATATTTTTGTGCCCAACGGCTTTTCTTGGATGGCTTTTACCTTCAAACAAATCTGGTCTTCCATCAAAGCCTTGGATACGTCTGCCTAGATTAATTTGAGCCAATTGGCCTCCATGTGCAAAACAAGTTCGCATATTTGGATACTTATCTTGGTAACCGTTTAAGGTTAAAAAATGATAGGCATCAGCACATTGAGCCAGCATCCAGATTAGATGAAAACGCCAAGAGGTATTTTCTAATTTTATGAACTTCTCACCATCATAAGGGTGGATTTCTACAGCTAAATTATATTTGCTTGCCAGCTCAAAAATGGGTTCGTTTTCTTCATCAAAAATGCAACGCCAAGTACCAATTGTGTCCATGTAGTGTGTTGGTAAACATAAAAGTTGAAGTCCCAGTTCCTCGACACAACGCTCAATCTCCCAACAAGCACCTTTTACAAATCCTGGATGAACCACAAATCCGCATGTAAATTTACTCGGATTTTCATGCTGAATGCGAGCATTAAAATCGTTTTGAAAACGTAAGGCTTGTTTCATTTCCTCAACGCGTAAACCGTTACCATACAATTGGGATAAGTTTAATACAACTGCATGGTCAATATTAAAACGCTCCATCCATTCCAGTTTTTCATTCAGAAAAAAACTGGAGTCGGTTACAGGACGACTCCAATCTTTTTGGAGCATGTATTTTCGGTCTTTATCTACCCAAAAAATCCCTTTGTCCTTCATGAACTGAGGAATTTCCTCAGGATAAGGAAGAAGGTGCGAGTGACCGTTGATGCGTAGTTTAGCCCCTTCTGGCTTCCCCAAAGGGGAAGAATTATTTTCGCTCTTTTTTTTCATGTTTAGTTTTGGTTTCTTCCCTTTTGGGTAAATGTCCGTAGGGCAAAGGGACTTAATTTACCTGTTTTTTTATGTGGCATACGCCACCTTTTTTGCGATTTTTTCCAAAATATGGTGGCTGTCGCCAAATTTACATAAGGCATCACAATGTGTTCTTAAATCGGATGTTAAGATATACATTATTTCCAACTCACTGTTTTGTATGGATGGCCTGTTTAATTGCATTTTTACTTCTTTTTCCCTGTTGTTTGGAATTACAATATACAGTTTGGATTGGTGTGAAGGTAATGAAAATGATAAATCGGTAAGGCGTAATATACCTGAATAAATGGAGGTGCTTTTTTCCACCTCAAAGGCACAAACAATTCTGTCTGTTCCCTTTTCAAACCAGATAAGGTCGATTAACTTTATGGTGTTTAAGGTGTCAGATGTCACATTTATATCCGGAAATTTATCAACTCCCATAAACGAAAATTTATTTCCGTTGTACGTTTTAGAGCGATCGTTTGATGCGGCAATCACATCGTAATTCAGGGCTTTTCCAATTTTTAATAAATGGTACTGCATTTCGGAATGCAACTGATCTTCCTGCTTTTCATCTTCAACTTTTTGATGCCTTTTTTTTAGCTGTTTTAAAATCTTTTCACGGTCCTTATCGGTTAATTCAGCTGTATTTTTCGTTAAAATATTCTTCTTTCCTATTTCATATAGCAAACCACTAATGGCTCCTAAATCTGTTGAAAAATCTTGTTTGTATTTTGTGTTCTGCTGTATGATAAGTTCTCGCATCCTTAAATATTCTGTCCATGAGCCCAGCTTAACTTTCTCATCGAACAAAATATTAAAACCGTTTACAATTGCTGTATTGCAAGGCGGAATGATAGTTGGGTGCAAAAAATATAAAATGCTAGCAACAGCTGGCCCAAGGCCTTTTATGCGCTTTGAGTCTAACTTAATTAGTTCTGTTAAGAGCGTATTTTCGTTGGATGCGTTTAAACAATTTTCCAGAAACTGTCCAAAATATTGTTTGTGTTCCTGATTTTCGTAAATATCCGGAATTCTTAATTTGGGTTTCCAATAAAATGGGTGAGAAGCGCCTTCAAATACTTGTTTTTGTTCTGTAATGCACGATAGGACAAATTCTAATGAACTGCCTTTAAAATCGTTGGGGAATGTGCCTTCCTTAATATCATTTATAACCTGAATTACACCACGTCGTATAGAGCGAAATGCTTTTAGGCGTTCTTCATTGTTTATAAACCAGGTATGATATACCAAATCCGGATTTGCTTTGTATTCTTTAATTAAGGTCTTCATCAATAGGTTTTTATTTTACAGATTGGGTTAATAAAACAATAATTTAACAATTTATACTTTAGGCTACAGTTTTTTTGGTGGCTCCATTACAGCACCACATTTTTTACAGCTTCGTTTTTTCTCATTACTATAAAACTTATCAAAAATCTTCGGCATATCTGTTTCTATATCATCCAATTTGAATTTTTTACGATATAACGGCTCATTACACTTTTCGCAATACCATTCAAGCGCATCCTTCATTTTTTTCTTTCTTGGATATTCAATCACCAATCCAACCGTATCGGCACTACGTTGTGGTGAATGCGGTACTTTTGGAGGTAACAAATAAATATCACCTTCCTTAATATGAACATCTTCCGGAGTACCATTATTCATAATTTTTAATACCATATCGCCTTCTACTTGATAGAAAAATTCAGGCGTTTCGTTATAATGATAATCCTTTCTACTGTTTGGGCCACCAACAACCATCACAATATAAGAGCCATTTTTCCAGACCACTTTGTTGCCAACAGGAGGTTTTAATAAATGACGGTTTTCTTCAATCCATTGTTTAAAATTTATTGGAGTTACTAATTTTTTCATGATAAGAAGCCCATCCTAGCCTTCCCAAAGGGAAGGAACTCTTACTCGGGCGGATAAGAGTAATTGTTAGACAATTAATATAATTTAAAGATAATATAATTTACGATAATAATTCACTTCTCTTTAGGAAGGGTTAGGGATGGGCTTAAAGAGATTTTGTGCGTCCACCATCAACAGGAAGATTAATTCCGTTAATATAACTGGCAGCTTTACTTGCTAAAAAAGTTATAGCTGCTGCTAATTCTTCCGGTTTGGCAAAACGTTTTGCTGGAACCGCATTTTTCATTGCATTAGCAGTATCTTCTTCAGAGCTTCCAGTTTTGGCGGATTTGTTTTTAATAATTTCTGTTAGGCGTTCAGTTCCTGTAGCTCCAGGTAATACATTGTTTACTGTAATACCAAACTGACCTAACTCATTGGCTAACGTTTTGCTCCAATTAGCCACAGCACCACGAATTGTATTGCTTACACCTAAACCATCTAAAGGTTGTTTTACTGAAGTGGATATAACATTAATGATTCTACCAAACCCTTCTTGTTTCATAAAAGGAACTGCAGCTTGTGCTAATACATGATTACATTTTAAATGTTGTGTAAAGGCGGTTTCAAATTCACTTAATTCTGCTGAAAAAACAAGACCTCCTTTTGGACCACCAGTGTTATTGACGAGAATATGGAAACCATGATTATTAGAGATATAGTTTAAAACTTTTTGTTTTAATTCTTCTGGATTAGAGAAGTCTGCTACAATATAATCGTGTTGTCTTTGTTTAGGTAATTCGGCTAAAACGGTTTTTAGTTTGTTTTCATTTCTTGCGATAAGCGTTACTTGAACACCTTCGGCAGCTAAAGACATAGCAGTTGCTTTACCAATTCCTGCAGTGCTTCCGCAAACTAATGCGTATTTATTGTTTAGGTTTAGATTCATAATAAGCCCCTCCTAACCTCCCCAAAGGGGAGGAACTCTTAATGGGTTCATTGAGTTAGTTAAAAATAATATTATTTAATGCTCACTCCCTCCCTTTGGGAGGGTTGGGGTGGGCTTTAATGCTTTATACACACATTCTTAGCTTCGGTAAAAAAGCGCAACGCTTCAAAACCACCTTCGCGACCAACACCAGAATCTTTTACACCACCAAAAGGTGTTCTTAAATCGCGCAATAGCCACGTATTTACCCAGATAATTCCAGCTTGTAATTGGTTTGTTATTCGCATGGTTCGTTTTAAATCATTAGTCCAAAGTGTTGCTGATAGACCATACTCAACTTTGTTTGCCATTTGTAATACTTCATCTTCAGTTTTAAAAGGCATTATGGTGACTACAGGACCAAAAATTTCTTCTTGATTAACTCTGCATTCATCAGTTTTAACTTCAATAACGGTTGGTTGCATATAGTAACCATTTTCATAACCTTCAATGGTTACTTTGTTTCCACCACATAAAACAGTTCCACCTTCTTCTTTTGCTATGTCAACATAACTCAACACTTTTTCTAAATGAGCTTGAGATACCAATGCACCAATTTTAGTTATATCATCTGATGGATGACCAACTTTCATGTGTTTAACTCGCTCTACAAAATCAGTTTTAAATTGTTCGTAAATGGAGGCTTCCACAAATATACGGCTTCCGCATAAGCAAATTTGCCCTTGATTAGCAAACGAAGAACGAACGGTTGTTTTTAACATATCATCATAATCGCAATCTGCAAAAATTATGTTTGGGTTTTTTCCTCCCAATTCCAAGGATAATTTTTTAAACATAGGCGCAGCAGTACTGGCAATATGCGCTCCAGTTGCTGTTCCTCCTGTAAAACTAATGGCTTTAATGTCTGGATGCTCAACAATGGCTTGTCCTGTTGATGTTCCTAATCCATGAACAATATTTAGCACACCTTTTGGGAGGCCAGCCTCTTTAAGTATATCACTTAACAAATATGCCGTCATTGGTGTGACTTCGCTTGGTTTTGCAACTACACAATTTCCAGCTGCAATGGCTGGAGCGATTTTCCATGTAAACAAATAGAGTGGAAGGTTCCAAGGAGAAATACAACCAACAACTCCAATTGGTTGTCTTAGAGTATAATTAATAGCTTGTTGACCAACACTTTCATGGCTTTCACTTGCAAATTGTGTAATGGCATTTGCAAAAAACCTAAAATTACTAGATGCTCTGGGTATATCTACTGCTTTGGCTAACCAAAAGGGTTTTCCATTGTCTTTGCTTTCGGCTTCGGCCAATTTATCCAGATTGGCTTCAATGAGTTCAGAAATTTTAAGCATGATTCTGCTACGTTCTTCTAAAGTGGTTTGCGACCAAGATGGAAAGGCAGATTTTGCAGCTATGTATGCGTTTTCTACATCTTCACTTGTAGAATTTGGAATTTGGCTATATACTTCTCCATTAGAAGGGTTATAGTTATCTAACCAATTATCTAGTATTGGATTGTGAAAGTTGCCATTAATGTAGTTTTGGATGTTCATTTTGTAAATTTAAACTATTTGCTTGTTTTTAAAGGAAGAGAATAATTAACATTTAAAAAAATTAATCATCTAAATTGGATTCAATAAGTTTTAGAGTATCAGTTAGATAATTCTTAAACACCTTATAAGAATTTAAAGTATAAATATAATTTAAAGTGTTATTGTAAAGCTCATTTTCAAACTCGATAGTTCTGATGGTTTTGTTGTAATCTATTTTGAAATTTGACTTAGAAATTATTTGTAATTTAAGATCCTCTTCAAAAAAAGCTGGAACCTCCATATTTCTTAATATAGATTTGTTAGTTAAAGACGGAATAAAAAAATCAAATAAATAATCTCTATAAATTACAATATCGTCTTGTGTATCTGTTTGATAATAGGACCAATTGGATAATTGCTTTTTTAAGTTGGTATCTCTTATTAAGTTAATGGATCCAGTATTAAGCATTTCATTTATTGATCCAGTATTGATGTCAAGAGACATAGTTTTATTAATAATTTCATCTAATAAATGTTCAATCTCAGAACCGTCAATGGTGTCATCAGAACTAATAATTTCAAGTAAATTTACTGATGCTTCATAGGCTTCTAAAAAACTATTATAGGTTTTATCAACATTGTCAATGTTGGCTTTAAAATCTGATTGTAGATTTTTCAAGATGGATTGTTCTCTAATTCTGTTTTTTCGTTCTTCATTCCAATTATTAATACTTAGTGCTATGAGAATACCTATTACTACTAGTAATATTTCACCAATGGCATATTTAAAGTATTTGGATGTTTTTCCTGTTTCCATAAGGTTATAGCGTATTTTTCGGAAGAATTTAATCATGTGTAATAAACTCTAAATAATTACTGCTATTTACTATCATAAGTTGATGATTAGGATATGCTTTTATAAATGATTTACTAAAGTATGCTTTTTTGTTTGCATTCCATTTAAACTCGTAAGCATGTAAAATGCCATTATAGTCTTCTACATAATCTATTTCTTGTTGTGCTTGATTGCGCCAAAAATAATCGTTGGTAAGTAATTGTGTATTTGCCTTGTATTTAAGCCGTTCTACAATTAAAAAGTTTTCCCAAAGTGCACCAATATCTTGACGTAGGTTAACAGGATTCCAGTTTTTTATAACAGCATTTCTAATACCAACATCGTAAAAATATATTTTGCGGCTTTTTTTGAGTTCGTTACGAAGGTTTCGACTTAATGAAGGTAATCTAAAAACAATAAAAGCTTTTTCGAGCAGATTAATATAACGCTCTACAGTTTCATTATTTAAGCCTACTATTTTTCCTAATTCGTGATACGACACTTGATTACCGATTTGAAATGCCAAAGCTTGTACTAAAGTTTCAAGCTTTTGCGGTTTTTTAATGTCTTCCCAAGTTAAAATATCTTTATACAAATAACTGTCAGACAGTTGTGCCAAAATTTCTTTTTCATTTCCTGGATTGTTTATAACATCTGGATACCATCCATAAATAAGGCGATGTTGTAATAGACGAGATTCTTCAATTAACGAATGATGTTGTATCATTTCGTTTATACTAATTGGGTATAATTTATATTCCCATTTTCTGCCTGTAAGTGGTTCGTTTATTTGGTTTGCTAACTCAAATGCCGATGAACCTGTTGCTAGCACTTTTATATTTGGTAATTGATCGTGTAGTATTTTTAGTAGCAAACCAATGTTTTCAATCCGTTGAGCTTCATCAATAATTAGCCTTGTCTTGTTACCTATAAGTTGTTTTAAGTAAGTACTGGATGCATCACCTAACTGTAAACGTACATCTGAATCGTCGCCATTGAGTATTAAGGTTTTTTGGTTGACAAAATTTGTTGCAAACAAGGTTGTTTTGCCTACTTGTCTTGGACCAAGAAGTACTATTGTCTTTGTGTCTTGAAGTTTGTTGTTGATTATTGGTGTTAAATGACGCTTAATGATCATAAAAATACGTTTATAGTAGCAAAAATAATATAAAATTTGCTATTATAAAAGTAAAATTGTATTATTCAAAAATTTAGTTTTTCTATATTTGATTTTCGTAATTCATTCCAATTATTAATTTGTAGTGCGATTAAAATTCCAATAACAACAAGTATAATTTCACCAATAGCATATTTAAAGTATTTGGATGTTTTGTTTTCCATAAGCAAGTTTTTACGAATATGTCTAAAGAATTTAATCATTGTATTATTGATCTAGATAGGGTTTTAGTTTAGGTAGAATATTTCTGATATTTTTGAGATTGGTTTCTAACTCACCTTTAGCATTTCGGTATAAAACATTATATGCAGCGAGTAATACAGCCACTCTTGGTGTAAAATCTTTATCATCAACATTGGTCCAGGTACTATTGTACATATAGCTGTTTTTATAATTATCATCATATAACCTCCCTATAATATTGTAATGTTTTACAAAGTCGTCTAAATGTATGCGATACTGATCTAAGAGCTTGTCAATTAGATTTTCATTGGAGTTAACAGTAGTGTAATAATCAGATAATGAAAGTTTTATATCGTTAGGAAGAATGTCAAACGCTCCTGTACTTTTTAAATTATCAAACGTATTGGTATTATATGCAGGAGAACTATACCATCGCACTGGAAACTCATTTTGCATAATTGTTATTAATGTATCCAAATTTGTTTCTGTAGCATAAGAGCGACGTATTAAACTTTTGATTATGCTATCTCGAGAATTAACTAATGGTATTGCTCGATACACTAAAAGACTGTCAGAGACCATATCATTATAGACCGATTGAAGCGCAGATTTTAATTGAACCTTTACTTTTCTATTTTCGTTCCAAGTGTTGATTTGTAATGCGATGAGAATTCCAATAACTACAAGCAGTATTTCACCAATAGCGTATTTAAAGTATTTGCCTGTTTTGTTTTCACTCATAAATTGATATCTAATTTGTCTAAAAAACTTAATCATATTTTTCTGAAAAATTTAATCATAATTATTTGTTTTTCTCCTCCTTGGAGGAAACCCACCCCTTAATCCCCTCCCAGGAGGGGAAAGTGTAGCGTGTTTTTTTTAAATTCAATCATAGTTTAAAAATTTTGTCATTTCTAACATATGTGAGAAATCCTATTATGAGATTCCTCGTCGCTTTGCTCTGTCGGAATGACAGAACGCTTATAACGAGTTGTTTGCGTATTTGACGGAAGAATTTAATCATTAATCTGAGTAAACATTTTAATCTTAGTTATTAATATAGAATTGCTCTTTACGTGTTTTTCTAAGCTTTCTCTTATGTCATTCAACTTTAAAGAAGATTCGAATAATAACTGTTGAAAATCTTCGTTTTTAGATACTTTTATTAAGTCTTCTGAAGTAATTATTTCATTATTTAATGTACTTTCTTTTCCCAAATCCATATCACTATCAAACCAAGCATCTAAACGAAGTATTTTAAGTTTTCTTAAGAAAGCTCTTATTTCAAAAACAACAGCTTCGAACTCGTTGTTAGCCTCTAAGACTCCTTTCATTTCCCTGTAATACGCTTGAATATATTCGCGTAAACCTTCATTATTAATTTTATTGGTAATGTTTGGGTCATTATCTTTGGCTATTGGATAATACATTAAAGCTCTTCTTATATATGCTGGTTTTATAAAAACAATGTCACTTTTATTCTGAAATCCAACAGCATATATATCTTTATGAAGCTTATTTATATCCTTAATAGTTTTAAGGTTTGACTGATAATAAATAGAATCTGCTTTTAAATCTTGCAAAAACTTATTTAATGTAGCTATTTCTTGAACTCTATCTTTTCTGTTTTCATTCCAGTTATTAATTTGAAGCGCAATTAAAATTCCAATTACCACTAGTAATATTTCACCTATAGCGTATTTAAAGTATTTGCCAGTTTTGTTTTGTTCCATAAGGTTATAGCGTATTTTGCGGAAGAATTTGATCATGTTACTTTTTTGGATAATTAGTATTTATTAAATCTATTAATGCAGTGTTTTTTCTATCTAAATTATTGAGTAAATTAACATAGCCTTTTAAATTAGATACCCAATGACTTAAAAACGCATAGGCATTAGGTAGATTTTTTCTCGATCGATTATCAAATGGTACCTTGGTGTTGTTTTCAATACCTTTTTGGTTATCAAGATAATTGAATAATTTTTCCAAGTCATTGTTAGTCACATAGTTGTTCATAACATTTTGCTGAACATATATTATTTCAACGGTATCATAGTAGTTTTGAATAGCTGCACGAATTAGTTCTGAACGGATTATTTCAATGTTTCCACTATTTTTTAGTGTTTCTATGGTGTAATCTTGAACCTTTAAATCTGTAAACCCAACATTATTACGCATTAATTTAAATAGTGGTCTTGAATCTGAGATTGTATCAAAAGATTTCAATTGATCCACAATCATTTCATGTGCCTTTATTCTATCTAATGTATTGTTAATAATGTAATTTATTGTTTCTCTGTCACCATCAAGATCGTTTTTAATAGAGTTTACGTAACTAATTTCTGCATTTCTAGTTTTACGTTGCTCGTTCCAGTTATTGATTTGCAATGCAATCAAAATCCCAATTACCACAAGAATAATTTCACCAATGGCGTATTTAAAGTATTTACCTGTTTTGTTTTCCATAATTAAGTTTTGACGTATATGACGGAAGAATTTAATCATTTTTAAATTTTAGATTTAATTAAGACTAATGTTTCATTTAAAGTTTGTTTTAAATCTTCTCGGCTATATTTTAATGAGCGCTGATAACCGTTCATTATACCTAATAAAGCAAAAAATTCTTTATTTAATTCTAAATTTAAGTCGTAGTTGGTGTCAATTTTTATATTAGCAATATAGATTCCTAACCCAGATTTTGTAAAGAAATCTGTGACCTTGTTATTCCAGAATTCATCAACGTAGAACTGAGTTTTGTTTGAATTATCGTAAGCCCGTTTTAATTCTCTTAGTTGATGTAAAAGTTTGTCATCAGAGATTAGTGCTCTTGAATTAGTACCTAAAATCTCGTTTAATATTGAAGTATCGAATTTATTGGTGTTATAACCAAGAGCACTAATAATCTCTCCTATGTTGTAATCATATTTTTCATTTGGCTTGTTTTTTTTTAAGAATCTAGATGATTGATTAAAAATGGTGTCGTTGCTCGAAATAGTTTGAGCATTAGTTTCCAAATTTGCTTCTATTTCATTTTGAAGTGTAATTAAAAGTTTTGTTTCTTCTTTTCGCAACTTTTTTTTTTCATTCCAATTATTAATGCTTAAGGCAATAAGTATACCTATCACCACAAGAACAATTTCGCCAATGGCGTATTTAAAGTATTTTCCCATGTTGTTTTCCATAATTAAGTTTTGACGAATATGTCTAAAGAATTTAATCATTATCTTTTAGTTCTCTTTCAAGTAAGTTAATAGTTTGATTCGTTAATCCTAATAGACCAAATGTAATCCATACTTCGTCTAACTTACTAAAATAATAAGCTTGATGTAATTTTTCGTAGGTTTTTGAGGATTTGATATAGTTGATGAATTCGACATCACTTTTTATAAAATCTGGATGCATTGATATAGGTGGTTGTACATAAAATCTTTCATTATTGTTTTCTTTAAAAGCATTTATAGTTAGCATAAAATCGGTATTCAGACCGTTTTTGTTATATAATATATCAACTCCTATTTTGCTGAGGTCATTTCTTGATGTTAGAAAATCTTTTAATAGGGAAAGCGTTTGTTTTAAGCTATCACTTAACATCTCAAATTTACTAGGAGATATCGCTTCTTCTAAAACCGAATTTAACATAGATAATCTTGTTTCATAAGTCAAATTAGAAGCATATAATCTAAGACTGTCAATTGGTAGATCTATAGTTCCAGCGGAATAATTAATAACCTTATTTAATTGAGAATTGTTTTTATGAAGCCCGAGTGAATGCTTTTCAAGGGTTTTTTTATTAATTAGAAATTCTTTTTTCAGAGCAATCATAAGTTTTTGCTTATTGTTTTCTGATTTTCTGACCTCATTCCAATTATTGATTTGTAGTGCAATGAGAATGCCAATAACGACGAGCAGAATTTCGCCTATGGTGTATTTAAAATATTTTCCCATGTTGTTTTCCATAATTAAGTTTTGACGGATATGACGGAAGAATTTAATCATGTTACTTTAGTTCTTTAAGAATATTATTGGCATTTTCTATAAAATCTTCTAAATATCTAATAGCAACTTGATAATTAACGAAGTAATAATTAGCGACTCTATTTTTGTAATCTGGATTTTTTATTGTGTAGTCAATAAATTGATCTAAATTTTTACGCATTATATAATCTGGATACCATTCAAAATTTTTCTTCCAATGTGAGAAATTATCTTCAATATCAGTAATGATATAGTTTCTTAGAAACTCAAATCTACTTATTTTTTCCGTATAAAATTCTGATATATTAAGTTGTAAACTATCTTTAACTGCATGGTCGTTAGTAGAACTTGTAAACAAATTATATCCTCTTTTTGAAACCAAAATATCTGGTGAACTAGTAATTAAATAAAAATAAGTAGAATCGGTATAATTCATTTCTGTTAGATTGCCATCAAGGATATGTTTATAATAAGCTTCCCTTTTTTTGTATTCCTCTAAGATGTCTTTAATTTTAACTAAATCACTTTCTAAATCTTTTGTAATGATATTATAAATAGTTTGAAGCTTTTTTTCTTCATTCTTTCTTTCATTCCAGTTATTTACTTGAAGTGCCAATAGAATACCAATCATTACCAAAGCAATCTCACCAATGGCATACAGCAGGTATTTGCTGAATTTGTTTTCAGTTAGAAGTTGTTGACGAATTTTTCTAAAAAATTTAATCACATTTTTAAATTAAAAAGTGATTAAGTAAAGGTTGGTTTGAGGTTAGCCCACCCTAACCTTCCCAAAGGGAGGGAATTGGACTTTTTAAAGTTAAGTAATTCTTTTAATTAGTGATGTTTTTTATTCTTTACATGGATTTATTTTCCTAAGCTGTTTTGTAAAAGTAAGGAAGTCTTTATTCTTTTTTCTCTATTCTGGTTTATAAGCCATGACTTTAATTTCCACAACCAAATCTGGATGCGGTAATTGGTGTACAGCCACAGTAGTTCTTGCTGGACCTGTTTCAGCATTAAAGAATTCTGCATAAGCTTTATTGTAACCTGCGAAATCATTCATGTTTACTAAAAAAGACGTCACATCTACCACATCGCTCATTTCAGCACCAGCTTTAATTAAATTCTTTTCAATGTTTTGCAGTACTTCACGTGTTTGGACTTCAATGTTTAATCGCTTGGTTCCCATGTCGTCTATGATATCAACACCAGCAATGGTATTGTCTGCTCGTCTGGAACTAGTTCCTGATACAAAAATAAAATCGCCAGCACGTTTTGTGTGTGGATAGGCACCTCTTGGTGTTACATTACTCATAATGAAAGCCCCTCTTAATCTCCCCATTTCGACTGCGCTCAATACAAGCTCGGGGAGAAACTCAAAGCGGGAATTTGAGTTATTATTAATATTAATACCAAACTAATTCCTTCCCTTTGGGAGGGTTAGGATGGGCTATAATCCAGCAATTCTATCATCTTCAAGAATAGCTTCGGTTTCGGTTTTTACTCTATATAAAATATTCTTTATAACGGTTTTGTTTGTCAGGTCGAGCGCAGTCGAGACCTCTCCATCAGCTAGCATATTTAAAATAGCTTTGTCTTGTGCGCGTCCTCTTAGCATAGCTTCTCGGTATCCAATATTTTCATTAAAGGTAACTAGGGAGTATTTTGAAGAATATTCCTCAGGGAAATTTTGCTCTAATGCCATTTCAATCTTCCTTTTTTCTTGAAACATTGGGTTGGCTACATGGTCCTTCATTTCATGAAAATTATCAATAGCCAAATCTGCAATGGCATCAGTATCTGGTTTGCGGGATTTTTCGTAAGCTGTAAACACTGCTTCCCAATTTTCTAGGTTTTGATCAAGCACTTTATCAAATTCTACAACATCTTCAAAAGAAGCGTTCATTCCTTGGCCATAAAAGGGTACAATGGCGTGTGCAGCATCTCCCATTAAAAGTGTATTGCCTTTAAAATGCCAAGGCGAACATTTAACGGTTCCTAAGGCTGCTGTTGGGTTTTCAAAGAAATCATCAACCAGATTAGGCATAAGCTCTAAAGCATCAGGGAATTCTTTTTCAAAAAATTCTGTGACTATTTCAGGTGTGTTTAAATTACCAAAATGGTATTCACCTTCACTGTGATGTAAAAATAGAGTCACAGTAAAACTACCATCCAAATTTGGCAATGCTATAAGCATAAAATCGCCACGAGGCCATATATGTAAAGCATTTTTATAAGTTTTATAACCACCTTGGTTGGTTGGTAAAATGCTTAACTCTTTATAACCATGTGTTAAATAATCTTGTGAAAAACTGAACAAGAACTTTTTGCCTAAATAGTAACTTTTCCGCATAGCAGAACCAGCGCCATCAGTTGCAATGATGACATCGGCATCTTCAACAAATTCATCTTTAGTATGATAATCTTTAAATAAGGCTGTGGTTTTTTCAAAATCGACCGATTTACATTTTTTATTGAAATGAATCTTTACGTTTTCGTATTTTTCGGCTTCATCTAAAAGTAAAGCGTTAAGTCCGCCTCTTGAAATAGAATTTATATATTCATGGTCACGTCCGCTGTAATTTGATAAAAACGTGTTGCCTTCTTTATCATGGAGCATGCGACCATTCATTGGAATACATAATTTTTCAACTTCATCCTGAATTCCAACAAGTTTCATGGCTTTGTTGCCACGATCTGAAAACGCTAAGTTAATGGAGCGACCAGCAGAAATATCAGTTTTACGTAAATCTGGACGCATTTCGTAAACGTTTACGTTGTAACCTCTTTGTCCTAAACGCAATGCAAGTAAACTTCCGCAGAGTCCTGCACCAATGATTAGTATGTTTTGAGCCTCATCTAAATCTTCCTCAAAGGGGAAGACTTTCTTTGTGTTATCTTTCATTCTTTTCGGTATTTATGTTCCTTCCCAAAGGGAAGGTTAGGATGGGCTTGTAATATCTCTTTTAATTTTTCAACCATTCTATATACATCTTCAAAAGTATTATATAAAGGTACTGGAGCGCACCTTATAACATCTGGTTCGCGCCAATCGGTTATAATATGTGCATCTGTTAATTTTTGGTGCAAACTTTTATCAGCATCTTTTACTTGTATGGAAAGCTGACACCCTCGTTCATTTGGATTAGAAGGTGTGATAATTTTTATTTTGTCGTTTTTAATTTCATTAATCAAAAATTCAAAATAACCAGTTAGTTTGATTGATTTCTTTCTTAAAGCATCCATTCCAACGTCATTAAACATATCAAGGGATGCTTTAATAGCAGCCATGGATAGGATGGGTGGATTGCTTAATTGCCAACCTTCGGCACCAGGAATAATATCTAGAGGCTGTCGCATATTAAATCGCGTCGATTTGTTATGACTCCACCAACCAGCAAAACGTTTCAAATCGGCATTATGAGCATGTTTTTCGTGTACAAATAAACCTCCTAAACTTCCTGGACCTGAGTTTAAATATTTATAAGTACACCAAGCCGCAAAATCTACTCCTGAATCATGTAATTTTGGTATAATATTCCCTGCGCCATGTGCCAAATCGATACCAACCATACAGTTTTTAGAATGACCAAGTTCTGCAATACGTTTTAAGTTTAAATATTGTCCTGTGTAATAATTGACACCTCCAATTAAAAGTAATGCTATTTCGTCACCTTGTTCTTCAAGAATATTTTCAAGGTCTTCAATTCGTAATAATTCTTCACCTTGTCTTGGTTTCCATTCAATCAACCCTTCATTGGCATCAAAATCATGAAATTCCAATTGGGTTTGTACAGCATATCTATCTGAAGGGAAGGCGTCACTCTCTATAACAATTTTATATTTGGTTTTTGTTGGTTGATAAAACGACACCATTAACAAATGAAGGTTTGTCGTAAGCGTGTTCATGATGACCACTTCAATGGGTTTTGCGCCCACAATTTTCGCCATAGAATTGGTTAGGAATTCATGGTAAGGCATCCATGGGTTTTTAGCATCAAAATGCCCTTCTACACCTAAATTAGCCCAATCTTTAAGTTCTTGATTAATGTACTCTTTTGTGGATTTTGGTTGTAGTCCTAAAGAGTTTCCTGTAAAGTATAGCCAATCATTTCCTTGATTGTCTTTAGGAATATAAAACTGGTTGCGATAATGTTTTAAATCGTCTTTTTGGTCTTGTTGTTTAGCGTATTCAAGACCTAGTTTATAATCAGACAAATTATTTTGTTTTGGTTTCTCTCAAAAATATAAAAATTTGAAAGATTTTTAGCTAGACTAGCGAGTTAATTATTCTTCTAAAACCACCTCGACATTTCTGATTAAAAGATTTCTGTCACTCTCCCTTCTCTTATGATCCTGAGCAACCTTAATCCCATTATAATCACTATAATTTTCGAAAGTATTAGACATTGATGGTTCTGGAGCATTGCCTCGTCTATAGCTCCATTCCCTAATAATAAAATTATCATCATAATAGATGTCGTAAGCATCTCCAGGAGTATAACCACCTTCGTTAGAATAGGTTAATGTAATTTTATTAAGTTCTTCTTGTTTTACAGGTGATGTTGCTTTTTCAGGTTCTGAAATGGTTAAGCCATCATCCCAAACTAATTGAAATGGAATTAGCGCCCAAAATTTGTCATTTATAAACCCTCTATCAGCTTTTAAGGCAAGAGAATCCATGCTGTTTCTATTGTATTCTGTGACTTCACCATTTCGTGTCAGTATAATGTCACTAGTTTTAGGATTCCAAACCCAAGCACGACCACTATTTGGGTCGTCTATGCTACCTCCAAAAGTAAATGCAAAAGTCTTTACGTTTTTCCAGTTTTCAAAACCATGAGCATTGGCTATTTTCTCAGCAGAGGTTAGCTCTTTTATAGGTTCTTCTTTTTTTTCTTCAGCTTGTTTACAAGAAGTAATAATAATTAAAAACGATAGGAGGAGTAACTTTTGCATGCGGCTGGATTTTTATCAAAAATAAGAAACTCAACACAATTAATTTAGAAATATTATTTTAGAAGTCGAATTATAACAAATGGCAACTCATAAAAACTATTTTAAAACCAACAAAAATACTTGGAACGAGAAGGTAAAAGTTCATGCTAAAAGCGCTATGTATGATTTAGAGGCTTTTAAAAAAGGACAAACTTCCTTGATGCCTTATGAACTTATGGCTTTGGGAGATGTTAAAGAAAAGTCGTTGTTGCATTTGCAATGTCATTTTGGGCAAGACACTTTAAGTTGGAGCAGGCTAGGAGCTAAATGTGTTGGTGTAGATTTGAGTGATGAAGGTATAAAGTTGGCAAAACAATTAAATGGAGAGTTAAGCTTAGATGCAGAATTTGTGTGTTGCAATGTGCTCGATACATCAAAACATGTAACTACTACTTTCGATATAGTTTTTACGAGTTATGGTGTGATAGGTTGGTTGCCAGATTTAAAACCTTGGGGACAAATGATTGCTGAACGACTTAAAAAAGGAGGTGTATTTTATATGGTAGAGTTTCACCCAATTGTTTGGATGTTTGATTATGTAAATGGAAAACCTTACATGAAATACGGTTACATGCAAGATGAGGTGATTTATGAAGAATATGAAGGTACTTATGCCAATCAAGATTCAAAAATGATAAGCAAAGAATATGGTTGGAACCATGGATTAAGTGAAGTGGTTAATGCTCTTGCTGAAGCAGGCTTGCATATAGACTATCTTAGTGAGTATCATGAAAGCCCTTATGATGTATTACCAGATTTAGTTAAAGAAAAATCTGGAATGTATGTTACAAAAGACCAATTGTATCCTTTGATTTTTGAGCTAAAGGCTACTAAAATTTGAGAAGTTCGTTTAACGTTACCGGCTATGAGTAGTTGCGTGGATTAGCGATTAACTTTGCAAGTACACACCAAGTTGGAAATTTCGCAGGAATTTCCAAAGTAGGCGAGAACAAGCAATTACTTATAGCCATTGTTGTGCTTTCGTTATTTTTTTATAATTCAGATTGATAATTGTTTAAATTTTCTGTTAATTTAATTATTCCTTTCGAGGCGTCTTCAAATCTATAATTTAAGAGATAAATTCCACCTCTAAATACTTCTAAACTTGAAATAAATTCTATATTTTTTTCAGTAACTATAGAATGGATTTCGAATGTATTTAATTTTGTGTCTGCCAGTCCATTTGGTACAAGAAAATTTAGTTTGTAATGTGACGCATATTCAGTTGTTTTTTCAAATGATGCTTTAACTGCTCCAAGTTTAAATCTATAAACATCATTAATTTCCCTAGTTAAACTATCTGGTAATCGTTTCCATAAGCCAGAATTTGTTAGACCTTCTAATACTTGTGATTTTTCATTAAGAAATCCTCTGTCGTCTCCAAGTCTATTGATTGAGTATTTAAGATTTAGAGTGTCAATTCTTTTCGTTTTTGCCCAAAATTCAATGATGTTATCAGTATTTTTAATTAGTGATTTACCGTATTCTAAATCAGAAATAAGTTCTTCATTTTTTAATTTTAAATCAATAATTAATGCTCCAATCAATTGTGAGTCTGATTCTTTTTCTATTCTGTTACTATTCCAATTATTGATTTGTAGCGCAATTAAAATTCCAATAACTACAAGAATAATTTCTCCAATGGCATAAAGCATATACTTGCTAAACTTATTTTCAGTCAGCATTTTTTGTCTAATTTTTCTAAAGAATTTTATCATTGATTAGCGGTTTCTGATAATTCTGACTAACGTCAAATTATAATGTTGATATTCAGTTGTTTATGATTTTGTGAAATTTCTACAAAATCGTCTCAATTTACATATTTTTTTTCAACGTTAGCAGTAGAAATTAATCTCGGTTTTCCGTGATGTGGGGAATGAAGCACAACGTAATGATATGAACTTTTTTAATTGTTTATATCAGCTGTTAAACGAAGTTAGATGTTTTTTCTGACAAAATCAATATTAAAAAAACAAAATAGCTACCATATGAGCTGAGGTATTGCCGTTGAAACAGATTCCTGTTTTCACAGGAATTTAATGATTCTCTTTTAGTAGATGTGGAAACTTCTGCTTAAATCGATTTAATCTAGGTATGGAAATACGTTGTATATAAGGATTGTTTGGATTTAACCGTTCGTAATCTTGATGGTAATCTTCGCCTCGCCAAAATTTTTGAAAAGGCATAATTTCAGCAGCGATACGTTTATTCAGTTTTTTAGCTAATGCTTCTTTTTTTTCTGTAACGATTTGTTTTTGCTTTTCATTTTGGTAAAAGAGTATAGAGCGATATTGTGAGCCTATATCTGGACCTTGACCATTTTCTTGAACTGGATTCTGTGATCCAAAATATACATCGACCAATGTGGAAAAACTTACAACTTCAGGATTGTATATAACTTCAACAGCTTCGGCATGACCAGTTCTTCCTGTATTACTAGATTGATAAGTTGGGTTTAATGTATGTCCTCCAGAGTATCCATTGATGACTTCATCAACACCTTTTACACTTTCGTAAACAGCTTCGACACACCAAAAGCAACCGCTTGCAAAATAAGCTTTTGCCATTCCATTTTGTAATGGGACTTCAACCGGTTTAGCAGTCATTAACCCTTGTTCTATCTTACTTTTGTTTGAATTTTTTACTGTTTTTTGCTGTGCATTGTTATGACAGCTAAATAATAGTGCAATTGAAAGTGTTAAGATTAATGACTTCATATTTTTCTTTTATATGTCGTGAAGTAATTAATATAATTACAGAATAAATTCAATAAAAAAAGCCTTTAACAACTTGTTAAAGGCTTAGTAAGCTTTTTTGAATTTACCTTATAGTTTGGAAAACATTTTTTCCATTTTGGCTTTTTGCTCATTGGCTAAAGCTTCATCTACTAAAATACGACCACTGTGCTCATCGGTAATAATTTTTTTACGAGAAGCAATTTCGGCTTGTACTTGTGGTGGAATTGTAAAGAAAGATCCTCCAGAAGCGCCTCTTTCAATTGGTACAACTGCAAGACCATTTTTTACATTTTGACGAATCCTTGAATAAGCAATTACGAGTCTTTCTTCGATTGAAGATTTGTATTCTTCACTTTTCTTTAAAAGAGCTTGTTCTTCTTTTTCGGTTTCAGAAAGAATCGCATTTAATTCACTTTTTTTGTGTTTTAAATGAGTTTCTCTTTCTTTTAAACGAGATTTGGTTTCGTCTATAACTTCTTTTTTCTGCTCAATTTGAGCATTAAATTCTTTAATGTGCTTTTCGGCCAATTGAATTTCTAATTCTTGAAATTCGGTTTCTTTAGTTAACGAGTTATATTCTCGGTTATTTCTAACATTTTTTTGTTGCTCGGAGTACTTTTTTATGAGTGCTTTAGCTTCTTCAATCAAGTTTTTTTTAGACTTAATTTGCTCGCCTAAATCTTGAAGACTATCGTCTAATTTTTGAAGTCTGGTTTTTAACCCTTCAACGTCATCTTCTAAATCACGTACTTCTAAAGGAAGTTCTCCTCTTACATTTCTAATTTCGTCAACGCGCGAATCGATTAATTGCAAATCGTATAGTGCTCTTAATCGTTCTTCTACGGTAACTTCTTTCTTTTTAGCCATGTTTATAAATACTTTACAGGATTGGTATTTGTGTTTGATAAAACGACTGCAAAATTAGGAATTTTTTTTGTAAGATACGCTACTAAAAGGTTTTTTGTGTATTGTTCACTTTCATAGTGTCCAATGTCTATAAGTAGAAGCTTATTTTCGGCAGTAAAAAAGTCGTGGTATTTTAAATCGGCTGTTACATAAACATCTGCACCTAAGGCTTTTGCGGAATTAATTGCAAAGCTACCTGAGCCGCCTAGAACAGCTACCTTTTTAATAGGTTTGCTTAATAATTTAGAATGGCGTACATATTTAGTTTGCATTGTAGATTTTAAATGCTGTAAAAAACTAATTTCAGTCATGGCATTTTCAAACTCACCTATCATTCCCATTCCAATATCTTGGTTTTTATTTTCGAGAGTCGTTACTTCATAGGCAACTTCTTCGTAAGGATGATTTTTAAAAAGTGTCTGTAATATTTTAGACTCTAAATGTTTTTGGAAAGTTACTGTTAGTTTTATTTCTTCTTCTTGTTGTGTAATGCCTTTTTCTCCTATGGTTGGGTTGGAGTTTTCATTTCCGTTAAATGTGCCAATACCTTTTACATTAAAACTGCAGTTATTGTAATTACCAATGGAGCCAGCTCCAGCGGTAAATAATGCTTCACGTAGTTTTTCAACTTTATTTAATGGAATATACGTAGTCAATTTCTTGATGGTTCCAATTTGAGGAATCAGTATTTGTCTATTTATAAGCCCTATTTTTTCACAAATTTTATCATTTACGCCTTGCAGTGCATTGTCTAAAGCGGTATGAATTGCGAAAATGGAAATATCATTTTTAATGGCTTTCATTACAACACGCTCTACATAACTTTTACCAGTAAGTTGCTTTAAACCCTTGAAGATGATTGGGTGAAAACTAACAATGAGGTTGCAGTTTTTTTCAATGGCTTCATCAACAACAGCTTCAATGGTGTCTAGTGTTACCAAAATCCCTGAAACTTCAGCATTTTTATTGCCAACCAGCAAGCCAACATTATCAAAATCTTCGGCATAGGATAATGGAGCAAATTCTTCTAAGTAGTTAATTATGTCTTGTACAATCATAAAAAAAAGTTGTTTAGCTCAAAGATAAATAATTACATTCACAAGTTTGTTTTTATTGTTTTTAAAAGGTCTTGTGTAATTATTAATGATATATAAATTGATTATCTTGGCAACTCATTTTAAAAAATTATCCCGATTTTGTAACTGTGAAATTATTAAGAAAAATACTGTTTCCAATTGTTCCTGTTTACTATGCAATTACTTGGTTGCGAAATGTATGCTATGATAAAGGTATATATAAATCTAAAAACTTTGACTTTCCAATAATTTGCGTTGGAAATTTAAGCGTTGGTGGTACGGGAAAAACACCAATGATAGAGTATTTAATAAGGCTTTTAACGAATGAATATAAAATTGCAACTTTAAGTAGAGGTTATAAGCGCTCAACGCGTGGTTTTCAAATTGCAGATACAACCTCAAATGCTGAAACTATAGGAGATGAGCCTTATCAATTCTACAAGAAATTTAAAGATATTACTGTATGTGTTGATGCTAATAGGCAACAGGGTATTTTAAAATTGCAAAGTTTAAAAAATCCTGATGTTATATTATTAGATGATGCTTTTCAACATAGAAAAGTTGAAGCAGGATTAAATATTTTATTAACGTCTTACAGTAAGTTATACATTGACGATATAACCTTGCCAACAGGAGATTTACGTGAGCCAAAAGGTGGCGCCAAAAGAGCGAATATTATTGTGGTAACAAAATGTCCTGAAGCTATTACAATCGAGGAGCGTGAGAGTATTAAGAAGAGATTAAAACCAAAGCCAAATCAAGAAGTTTTTTTTAGCATTATTGACTATTCTAAGCGTATTTACTCAAATAAAGGAAGTATTGACTTAAGCAAGTTGAGGCTTACTAATTTTACTCTAGTGACTGGAATTGCTAATGCAACACCGTTAGTGAATTTTTTGAAGGATGGAAACTACAAATTTGAACATCTTAATTTTAAAGACCATCATGTTTTTAATAATAAAGATATTGAAACTTTAAATAAAAAAGAATTAATAGTTACTACAGAAAAGGATTTTACAAAATTAAGAGGTAGGTTATCTAATACTAAACTTTATTACTTACCAATTGAAACTCATGTTTTTGAGCATGAAAAGTTCAATAATATACTATTGGGTTTTTGTGCAAAACATTAAGCAGAAGCTGAAGTTTTGTTTTCTTTTAATGCTTCATATAATTTTTTCTCAAAGTCTTCTTGCTTAAACGGTTTTGATATAATATCGTTAAATCCAGCTTCTTCAAACTCAGGCATTTTATCTTCAAGTGTTACAGCTGTAAGAGCAAAAACAGTAAGCTCTTTGTCGAACGCACGTATTTGTTTAGTGGCTTCTAAACCACTAATTCCTGGCATATGAATGTCCATTAGAACTACATCATATTCCACTTCTTTTACTTTTTCAACGGCGTCTTCACCGTTGTCAACCAAATCACAAACTAAGTTCATCTTGTTCAAGATTTTTTTAGTGATCATTTGATTGATTTTGTTGTCTTCTACTACTAAAATTCTCACGTTTTCTAAATCTAGGTTATTTAAATCTTTTGCGTAATCTCTCTTATTTATATTGGTTACTTCTTTAGCTTCTTCTAAAGGTATTTCTACAAAAAAGCTTGTTCCTTTACCCAATTCACTTTTTAAATAAATTTTACCATTTAATATTTTTACCAATCCTTTTACAATTGAAAGCCCTAAACCAGTTCCACCGTATTTTCGATTAATTTGAACAGATCCTTGTGAAAAACTTTCAAACATACTTTCTTGTTTTTCTTTAGTAATTCCAATACCGTTATCTTCAATTTCTAGGCGAATGGAGTGCTTTTTACCCTTAACTCCCAATTGTGTCATTTTTACCCAAATATCTCCATCTTTAGTGAATTTAATGGCATTACCAATAAGATTGATAAGGATTTGCGAAATTTTTAATTGGTCACCATTATATATTTCAGGTAGCTTTTTATCGTATTCAAAATGAATAAAAATATTATTGTCTAGAGCAGAATTATTTAATGCGGCAATAACATTTTCTACCTTGTTTTTTAGATTGAAAATCTCTGGGTCCAGCTCTACTTTGTTGGCTTCAATTTTATTTATTTGAAGGATATCATTAATAAAGGTCAATAAGTAATCACCAGAAAATTTAAGCGATTTTAAATGTTGCATTTGCTCTGGTCTTGGGTTTTCTTCTAATAGCATATTAGTTAAACCAGTAACTGCATATAAAGGTGTTCTTAGCTCGTGTGTAACTGTGGATAAGAAATTTGTTTTGGTCTTAGCCGCAATTTCGGCTCTTTCTTTTTCGGTTAATAGTTCTTCATTTTTACGATACAACATATTATTGGTTTTTAACCTAATATTGTTGTTTTTGTATAATGACAAAGTAAGTAACGACAGGATTGTTATTAATCCAACACTTAAAATGGTTGTTAGCCTGTTTAAACTGTCAGCTTCGTTCTTTTCTTTAATCTGTTCTTTTTGTGTTTGTATTAAGGTGTCTTTATCTGCGTCGATAATTTCTTTTTCGGCAATTAAATGCTCCTTTCTAATATTTATAATAGAATCGTTAAGGTTAATAAAAAGGTTTAAATTTTTATTGGCTAATTGATAATTGCCAGTTTCTTCATAAATACTACTTAATACTTTATAGCTTTCATTTAAAACATCAAGGTTTCCATTGGCTTTTGCAAGATTAGATCCCTCAGTTGCTTGTGCCAGAGCTCTATTGTGTTTACCTTCTTTACAAGCAATAGTTGCACTTTTAATTAGTGCAGAGCCTTGTATGACTGGTAACTTGTATTGTTTTGACAAAATAATAGCTTTATCTACCAATGCATTGGCTTCGGAGAGATGGTCTTGAGCAATATGCGCTTTTGCTTCGTTAAGTGTAACTTTTGCTACAAGCTCATTATAATTTTCTTCTTCAAAGATTGTTTTGGCAGATTTAAAATAATCTAAAGCGTTAGTATAATCTCCTTGTGCTAAATAAATAATTCCACAAGTATATCGAGATACGGCAAGATTGACTTTGTCGTCAATTCTACTTTGAATAGTCATTGCCTTGATAATGGTAAAATTGGCTTCTTTATATTTTTCTAAATTAAAATATAAGTTTGCAATTTTAGAGTATATAATACCTTGAAATTTATCGCTCTCAATTTTTTCTGCAATAACCAGTGCTTTTTCAAGAATAGTAATGGCTTTATAATAACTGGATTGCTGAGTTTCTTTATCGGCTTCGTCTAAGTAGAATTCAATTGTATTTTGTTCTAAAGCAACATCGTCCTCAATTCTATCTTGAGGGTAAAAATTAGTTGTTAATAAGACTAAAAAAACAAATATGTAATATTTGATTTGGGACATTTTTAAGTCGTTTTATCGACAAATATAACAATTTATTCGACAAAATGCACTTTTTAAAAAAAAATATGCTTTTAATCGATAAATTAATAGTCTTCCAATTTAGAGATTAAATCGATAATTCTGCTTGAATATCCAGTTTCGTTATCGTACCAACCAATAATTTTAACCATATTACCTATAACAGATGTCATGAGCGAATCGAAAATACAAGAGTGCGTATTGCCAACAATATCTATAGATACTATTGGGTCTTGAGTATATTCCAAGATGCCTTTGTATTTAAATTTGGCTGCTTTTTCAAATGCCTCATTAACTTCATTTACAGTTACGTTTTTCTTTACATTAAAGGTAATGTCTGTAAGGGATCCATTTGCAACAGGTACTCTAATGCCACAACCTCCAATAACTTCTGATAATTCTGGAAAAATTTTTGTTAACGCTTTTGCTGCTCCAGTAGTTGTTGGTACTATTGATTGCCCTGCTGCTCTTGCACGTCGTAAATCACGATGAGGTTGGTCGTGTAGGCTTTGGTCTGTTGTGTAAGAGTGTATGGTGGTGATGTATGCTTGTTTAATACCGCATAGGTTATTAATAATATCTATCATTGGAGCCGCATTATTAGTTGTACATGAAGCATTGGAAATTATCACATCAGTTTTACTTAAAATATTTTCATTAACACCTAAAACTACTGTTTTTATGGAATCGTTTGTTGGAGGAACTGATAAAATAACCTTAGTAGCACCATTGTTTATATGATGGTTTAAATCGTTTACAGATTTAAATTTTCCTGTAGCTTCAATAACAACATCAACATTAAAAGGGTTCCAATTAATTAGTTTTGGATGCTCTTTATTCTGTAGATTTATTTTGTTGTCGTCTATAATAATATGGTCATTTTCAAAAGAGATATTGTTGGGTAAAACACCGTGTATGCTATCATATTTAAGTAGATGACTAAGTGTTTTGCTATCGGCAAGATCATTAATCGCAACTACTTTAATGTTAGGATTGTTTAGTAGTAATCTAAAAACACGTCTTCCAATTCTACCAAAACCGTTTATAGCAACATTAATCATGCTTAATTAATATGTTTTTGAGCTTTGTATGATGACCTCACCAAAGCACTACTTTCTACATGACGGAAACCAAGACTTAATCCTATTTCTTTGTATTCTTGAAATTGGTCTGGTGTAATAAATTGCTTTACAGGCAAATGTTTTTTGCTAGGTTGTAAATATTGCCCAATGGTTACAACATCTACTTTGGCTTCTTTTAACTCATGAAGCGTTTCTATAACTTCTTCACGCTTTTCTCCTAGACCAAGCATAATGCCTGTTTTAGTTCTGCGTTGTCCATTGTTTTTTAAGTATTTTAAAACATTTAAACTCCTATCGTATTTAGCTTGTATGCGTACTTCTCGTGTTAAACGACGAACGGTTTCCATGTTATGAGAAATAACTTCGGGAGCAACTTCTAAAACCCTGTCTAAATGCTGTTCAATTCCTTGAAAATCTGGAATTAGAGCTTCCATTGTGGTTTTAGGATTCATCCTACGAACAGCTTTTACAGTTTCTGCCCACATAATACTTCCCATATCTTTTAAATCGTCTCTATCTACACTTGTTAAAACGGCATGCTTAATGTTCATGATTTTTATAGAACGCGCCACTTTTTCAGGTTCATCCCAATCTACTAGCTCAGGTCTCCCAGTTTTTACACCACAAAAACCACAAGAACGTGTGCAAATATTACCAAGAATCATAAATGTAGCAGTCCCTTCTCCCCAACATTCTCCCATATTAGGACAGCTTCCAGAGGTGCAAATAGTGTTTAACTTGTACTTGTCTACCAATCCTCTTAATTCGGTATACTTTTTACCTGTGGGTAGTTTTACCCTAAGCCATTTTGGTTTTGGTTGACGCTCAGTTGTAATTGATTTGGTACTCATGTTTTATAAATATGCTTGCAAAGATACGAAGTATAGAATTAAAAACGGTTTATAAAGTAGTTAGATAATAAATACTAAACCCTATTAAAAAGATGATGCCTAACCAACTTAAAACATGCATTGTTAATGAAGGTCTTGCATTTTTAGGAGTATGTTTGCTGCTAATTAGTTTGTAATTTATTATGGCGTAGAAAGGAGCTGTTAAAAAGGATAGTATGGTCGCTATTTTAACAAGTAAGCCCATTTCAGAAGCAAAAACAAAAAATATAATTACAGTCCCCAAAGCAAGAATAAATATCCAAGTTAAGAATCCGTTTTTAAATGTTCCTTTAAAAAGTAGCTGTGTTGATCTATGCATGGCTCTTGGTGAAGCATCTAAAGTGGTAAGTGTTGTACTAAACATGGTAGTAAAAGCTGCAATGCCAATAATTATGTACGACCAATCACCTAAACTGGAGGTGTACATTTCTATTAATTGATTAGAAAATTCGCCAGCTGCACTACTAAAGGTTTCACCGCTATTATACATAACCAGACAACCTAAAAGAATAAAACCAATGCCTAAAATAATGGTACTTATGTAACCTACATTAAAGTCAAACAAAGCAGATTTTGCATTAAATTCCTTATCGTCTTTTCTTTTTTCAACAGCCCAAAGCGAGTGCCATATCGAAATATCCAAAGGCGCAGGCATCCAACCCATGAAAGCAATTAAAAAACCAATTTCCAATGTTTCTTTAGGCAATATTTGAGTCAACGAAACAGGCTCTGTATTATTGATCAAGGCAACTATAACGGCAACAACTGTACTTATGGATAGAGTAATAATGATAAATTTCATTAAACCATCTAGTAATTTGTATTTGCCAACAATAAGTAATAAAAGGCATATTGATAATATAATAACCGTCCAAATTTTAATAGCCAATTCAGGGTTAAAACCTAAATTTCCAAATAGAGAAGAAGCTAAGCCTGCTGTAACAATGGTTACTGCTGTTTGAATGGCAAACATTGTCCCAAAGGTTAAAACGTAATAGGCAATTAAAATGCCATTGCCCATTTTTTTGTATCCATCCAATAAACTTTCTCCAGTTGCAGATGCATATCTAGGACCAAATTGAAAAAAAGGGTACTTAAAAATATTTACTAATAATAAAGCCCAAAGCAGGCCTAAGCCAAAATCGGCTCCAGCTCTTGTGGACTGTACTAAGTGCGATACACCTATAGCTGCTCCAGCAAACAATAGTCCTGGTCCTAGGTTTTTAATACTGAATTTCATTATTTTTTCTGAATAATTTCTGCTAATAGCTTTTTGGCTCTAAGTAGTTTGACCTTTATATTGCTCATAGGCTCTTTGAGTGCATTTGATATTTCTTGATAACTTAGTTCTTGAAAATACCTCAAATTAATTACTTCTTGGTAATGAGGTTTTAATTTTTTTATATCGCGAAGCAGTTTTGCTAAATTTTGCTCTGTAATAATAGTGTCTTCTGGTGTGGGCGATTCATCTATAATTTCTTTAACGCGCTCATCGTGGTCATGACTCCTCTCGTTGATAATTGATGCTTTTTTAAGCCTTAAAAAATCTATGTGAATGTTTTTAGCAATCGTAATGAGCCATGTTTTAAACTTATATGTTTCATTATATGTGCTTATTTTATCGAAAGCTCTGGAAAAGGTTTGAATGGTAAAGTCTTCAGCATCATTCTCGTTTTGGGTACGTTTTAACAAAAAACCATACACGTCGTTCCAAAAGGTATCTAACAAAAAATTGAAAGCAATTTGATTGTTTTCTTTTGCTTTTTTAATGGCATCTTTTATTTCCAACGACCTTGTTTTGAAGTAATATTGGATATAAATATAGCCAATTGAGAGACAATTAAAAATAATTCAAGAAAAGGAAGTAGCAAAATTGTGTCTTGTTCATTTAATTTTTTTGCAGAGATGCCAATAATAATAAATTGCACACTAAGCCTTAAAAGAACTAAACCTAAGACTATCTGCCATTTAAAAAGAGTTAACAATAAAATTATACTTAAAAACCAAAAAAGAAATTGTGAAAGATAAAACAAAGCTAGAAGCAGTTTATGCCTTGTTTTATAGAACTTAGATGTAGAAACATGGCGTTTTTTTTGTGTGAACCAATTAGATAACGATGTTTCGGGAACCGATTGGGTAAAACTTTTTTTTGATGCACAAATTACTGTATTGGATGTATTGGCAACTTGGTTTATAAACAAATCGTCATCTCCAGAGCGAATAGTCATGTGGCTCATAAATCCATTCGCTTTAAAAAACACTTCTTTTCTATAGGCTAAGTTTCTTCCAACAGCCATATAAGGCATGCCTATTTTTGTATAAGAAAAGTATTGGATTGCGGTAAACAAGGTCTCAAAGCGAATAAGTTTATTAAGTAATCCTTTGGTTTTTTTATAAGCACCATAACCTAAAACAATCGTTTTTTTATTGGTAAAATGGCTGCTCATTTCTTTTATCCAATTTTTTGAAAGCGGTTTGCAATCGGCATCAGTAAAAAGTAGAAAGTTATTTGTTGATGCCTTAATGCCAAGTGTTAATGCGTATTTTTTATTTCCCCAAAAAGCTTCAATGGGTTTTACATCGACTATTTTTATATTTTTGTTGGAAGCCAGAAAAGATTTCATGACATCAAGTGTGGCATCATTGGAATTGTCATTAATAAGCACAAGTTCAAATGATGGGTAATTTTGTTCTAAAATTAACGGGATAAATTCTTTTAAATTTTCTGCTTCATTTTTTGCGCAAACCAATACTGAAACAGGAATATTTTTTTGTTTTTTATTTTGATGCTTATGAAAACTAAATTTCGAAAAAACAATACCATAAAAAAATAACTGAATAAAGACTACGGCTATAAAGGTGTAAAATAACACATCTAAAACACTCATAAACACCTATGAATGCTCGGTTTCGTTGCAGTCTTTAAATTGGTCTGGTGTTTTTCCACAAAAACCACAAGCTTCACCTTCTTTATTGAGCATAGGGTTTTGGCTAGCACAAGTCCCTGCAAATTTCCCATCTTTCTTTGCCCAAAGTTTAATGGCAATTCCGGCAATTGCTATGGCTAATAAGACTAATGTAATTAAAAGAATTTTCATGAGTAAAAATGTTTATACAAAGATAATTCATTCTTGTAAAATATTAATGTAATTATCTATTCATTTTCTCAGAGTAATCTAGTTAAAAAAAAGAGCCTTTAAATTATGAAGGCTCTTTTTTTTTAACTAGGTATAATGCGTTAATTGTTGTTCTTTTTTAAAGAAATTTCGGCAACCGAATTTTCTAAAGATGCGTTACTGTTTCCGCCTTTAGGCTCGATAGTGATGTTTAAACTTAAAGCATCTTCTATGTAAGGCACCGATTTAAGTTTGCGGTCTTCAATATCCAAAATTCCTAAATTCACCATTTTGTCCTGCATTTGCGCCCATAATTGGTAAGATTGCTCTTGGGAAATTTCGGGAAGTGATACAACGTCTATTAAAGACGATTTCTCGATAGGATTAATATATGCTACAGTTTTTAAATCTTGAGCTCTATTATTTCCTCTTAAAACATACTTTTCTGTTTCAGGATTGTTTAACTTCATGAATTGTCTCATAACTTCATCAAGTTTGTTGTTGTTTTCTTGAATATCATCTCTTAAATCAAAAATTTCTTCTGCTATTGTATTGTTTTCGTTTGAAAGATTTTGATTATTATTATAGAGTATGTATGAAGTTCCAGCAAATATTAGCGCAGCAACGCTTGCAGCTATGCTAAACCAAACGGATACTTTACGTTGAGACTGTAAACGAATTACAGGCTTTTCGTTTATAGTATCTAAAATTGCATCTAGAGTATATGAAGGCGGTTTTACAGCTTGTGTTTTTGCTGCTAGTTCAAGTTGGTCTTGTAACAAATTGTATTCTTCCTTTACCTCGGGATGCTTTAACATAAATGATTCTACTGCTACAGTTTCTGAAGCTGTAGTAGCTCCAATCAAGTACTTATCCAGTAAACCAGATTTTAAAAATGTTTGTACTTTTTTTTCCATGACTGTAATATTTTATGGACTATATATTTTTTTTAATTCTCTTAATCCAATTTTTAATCTGGACTTAATGGTACCTAACGGAATATCTAGTTCATCACTTGCTTCCTGTTGTGTCATGCCTTCAAAAAATAAAGCTTTTAACACTATTTGGTACTTAACGTCCAATGTTGCAACATGCTTTTGTAAATCGATTGTGTCTTGATTTAATCCTGCTGTTGATATTTTATATACGTTAGAATCGGCAATTTGGATTTCTTTTTCGAATTTCAGGTTATGACTTCGTAATTTATCAATTGCAGCGTTTCTAGCGATGCGATACAGCCAAGTAAATAATTTAGCTTTATTCTCGTCATATTTTTTCGAATATCTCCAAACTTTTATGAAGGTTTCTTGAAGAACATCTTGAGCCATATCTTCATCTCTTATTATTTTTTGAATAACTCCCAACAAAGCCCCTGAATAGTTTTCATAGATTATTGGAATGGCTCTTTTATCTCCTTCCTTTAAAAGACTAACTATATGTAGTTCTAATTGTGAAACCAAATGCGTATATATTTATTAAAACAAGATAAACAATTATACTGGTTAATTAAAAGTGTAACTTGTTGTTTTTCTTGAGATTCTATTGAGACTAACGCTAAATGTTAAATAATATTTACTTCAGCCTCTAAATTAATGTCAAAAATACGTTTTATAGTTTTTTGAATAAGTTTAGATAAGTTTAAAATATCTTTTCCACTAGCATTACCATAGTTTACCAATACCAATGCTTGATTTTTATGAACGCCATAATTATTAAATCTTTTCCCTTTAAAACCAACATGTTCAATCAACCATCCTGCTGGGATTTTAACTAACTTATCCGAAATATTATAACTAGGTATTTCAGGGAAATTTTGTTTTAGAATGGTAAGTTTTGTTTTTGAAATAATAGGGTTTTTAAAAAAACTACCACTATTGCCTATTTTTTTTGGATCTGGAAGCTTTGAAGACCTAATGGAAATAACAGCATTTGATACATCTTTTATGGTTGGCTTATTAATGTTTTGTTTTTCTAATTCATTACCTATCGCACCATAATCTGTTTTAATAGTATGCTGCTTTGTAGTAAGTTTAAAGGTTACATTTAAAATAATGTATTGTCCTTTAAGCTCGTTTTTAAAAATGGAATGTCTATAATCAAATTTGCAATCCTTTTTTGTAAATGTTTTTATAGTTCCAGATTTTATATGTAAAGCTTCGCAAGATTTAAAAACATCTTTTAATTCTACACCATAAGCACCAATATTTTGTATTGGAGCAGTGCCAACATTACCTGGAATTAAAGACAGATTTTCAATGCCTCCAAAATCGTGTTGTATGCACCAAAGTACAAATTCGTGCCAATTTTCGCCTGCATTTGCCTTTATTAGAATTTTAGATTCAGCTTCAGAGATAATGCTTATGCCTTTTAAATTTATATGAAGAACTAATGCTTCAATATCTTTAGTAAGTAACATATTACTACCACCTCCTAAAATAAATTTATTTGGATAGTCTTGTAATTTTAAAACTTCTTGCAGCTCTCTAATGCTATTTACACTAACAAAATGTTTGGCACTAACATCTATATCAAAAGTGTTATAAGGTTTTAGTGATATGTTTTTTTGAATGTTCACTAATCTTTATAAACTTTTAGTGCCTCTTTTAAAATAGTTACAGCTTTGACTAAACTTTCTTTGTTTAATACGTAAGCAATTCTTATTTGGTTAAAACCAACTCCAGGAGTAGAGTAAAACCCTGCAGCAGGAGCAACCATAACAGTCTCCCCGTCAATGTCAAACTTTTCCAGTAGCCATTGTGCAAAAGCATCGGCATCATTTATTGGCAATTCTGCAATACAGTAAAAAGCACCTTTGGGCTTAGCAACTTTTACACCATCTATTTTTTGCAATTCTTCAATAAGTGTGTTGCGCCTTTCTACGTATTCGGTTATTACTTCATCAAAATAACTTTGAGGCGTTGCTAAAGCAGCTTCACTGGCTATTTGCGCTAATGTTGGAGGGCTTAAACGAGCTTGTGCAAATTTTAGAGCGGTTTGGATAACCTCCTTGTTTTTTGAAACAAGGCATCCTATTCTTGCGCCACACATACTATAACGTTTTGAAACGGAATCAATGATAATGGCGTGTTGATCTAAACCTACTTCTTGCATAATCGAGTAATGTGTCGCACCATCATAGACAAATTCACGGTAAACCTCGTCTGCAATTAAAAATAAATCATGCTTTTTAACAATGGCAGCTAACTGTTTAATTTCTTCTTTGCTATATAAATAACCTGTTGGGTTTCCAGGATTACAAATTAAAATAGCTTTTGTTTTTGGTGTTATAAGTTTTTCAAATTCTTCAATAGGAGGTAAAGCAAAATTATCTTCAATTTTAGAAATTACAGGGACGACTTTTACTCCCGAGGCAGTAGAAAAACCATTATAGTTGGCATAAAAAGGTTCTGGGATTATAATTTCATCATCCGTATCCATAATACTTCCAAAAGCAAAAAGCAAAGCTTCACTTCCACCTGTGGTCACTATTATGTCATCATGATTAACATGAATGTCGTTTTTAGAATAATAATCTGCTATTTTTTTTCTATAACCTTCGGAACCTTCAGAACGTGTGTAAGCTAAAATGCTTAACGAATGTACTTTAACTGCGTCTAAAGCTATTTGTGGTGTTTTTATATCGGGCTGCCCAATATTTAAATGATAGACCGTTTTTCCTTGCTTATAGGCATTTTCGGCAAATGGCACCAATTTTCTAATTGGTGATTGAGGCATCGCTTTCCCTTTGTTGGATATAGTTGGCATTATGGTACTTTTTTAGGACTGCAAAATAGCAAAAAATTATCTTAAAGTTTATTTAAAAAAAGGTGCTTTAGAAAGTATTTAGTAAAAAGATTTGTAAATTGGAAATAGCCTATAATAAATAGCATGAAAAAGGGTTGTTTGATTTTTTCAATAGTGTTTATATTGAATTTATCTGGGTTTGCCCAAGGTAAATTTTTATTACAAGATGGAGTTAAGGATAAGATTAGTTTTAAGTTATTAAACAACCTTATTATTATTCCTGTGGAAGTTAATGGAGTTAAGTTATCTTTTTTGTTGGACACAGGAGTTAGTAAACCTATAATTTTCAATTTTGTAAACTTATCCAATGAACTGAGAATTAATCAAACTGAGCCAATTTTTTTAAGAGGATTAGGTGAAGGCGATTCAATTGAAGCACTAAAATCAAAAAACAATATATTAAAAATAGGTAAAGCTGTTAGCATTGGGCAAGATA